>Ga0335078_10001123_pt1 | contig 40470 bp, 38 predicted proteins | sample Lox_Sample_32_FD_206711 | JGI IMG/M metagenome (GOLD analysis project Ga0335078, IMG submission 206711) | Soil microbial communities from Loxahatchee National Wildlife Refuge, Florida, United States - Lox_Sample_3.2 | ecosystem: Environmental > Terrestrial > Soil > Wetlands | place: USA... | reverse complement strand
GGCCGCGCGGTCATCGCCGTGCCGTTTGACCCGGATGAGGTCTGGGGTGCCAGGGCTTACCATCTCGTCGGCGGGACGATCCAGCCGGCCGGCGGCGCAAGCTGCGGCAGGCGGCTGCGCGGCCGGATCACCCCGGACGGGACGCGGTGGGTATTCACGATCAGCCCCACGTGGCTGCGCGACACCGGCGTCGAGATCGGCGACGCGGTGAGTGTCGAGCTCACGCCGGAGGGCCCGCTGCGCAGCGACCTCGCGGACGACCTCGCGGCGGCCCTCGAGGCGAACCCCGAGGCCGGGGCGTTCTTCGACACCCTCGCGCAGTTCTACCGGAAGGGCTACCTGCGCTGGATCGACGCGACGACCCGGCGTCCGCAGGTCCGCGCCGAGCGCATCGCCGAGGTGGTCGGGCTGCTCGCGGCCGGGATCAAGGAACGGCCGCGGCAGGAGGGCGGCTCCCCCGCCCGCCCTACAACGGGCTGATCGGCCGGCCGGCCTTCGTGACCGAGTTCGAGGAGGAATCAGCTCGCCGGAGGCTCTCAGGCGGTAGCCAGTGGCAGGCCAGCGAGATGCTGAACGGCGGCGGCGCGAACTGACGCGATCTTGGGCCAGGCGGCGGGTGCTCACCGCGAACCGCCGCGAGCACCCGCCGTCCCCGGTCAGCACATGGACGTCGCCAGGCCCAGATTCGCGCTCAGCGCCTCTACCGCGGCTCCCTGCGTGGCGAAGCCCTGACCAGAGCCGCTGCCGCCATGGAACTTGTCCCATAGGAACCCGAACTGACTGAGGTTCTGGGCCGCCGGGTTGCCGGTCTCGGTGTTCTGGTCTGCCGCCCACACCCACTGGGCATTGCTGGTGATGAACGCGGGAACCGCCGCGTCTGAACCCTGCAGCGCGCTGGCGAGGCAGTACAGTCCCCGCATGAAGATGCCCTTGCCCGGCAGCCAGACGTTCGCGGAGCCCGTGACGTCACAGCCGTCGGGCCACGGACCCGCGCCGGCCAGCGGAGTGCAGTCCTCGCTCAGGACGCCGTTGGCGTCGATCATGGGCTCGGCCGGCGACGTGTACCAGTTGGCGGAGTTGTCGTTCATGACGGTTTCCGCCACGTTGTCGCCGACCGTCAGGTAGAACGAGTTGCCGGTGGCCCGGTACATGCTGGCGAGGGCCGCGATGACCTGGCCCATGTGCTGTGTCTCCTTCGGCTGGCCAGTCGCGATGGTGCACGTGCCGGGGTTGCTGTACGGGTCCATCTGACCGTCGAGAAGGATCCGCGACCCTGGCTGGTCGAAGGCGGGACTCGGGGAATAGTGCTGAATAAGCGGGCCGGGGTCGCCAGCCGTCCCGATCAGCCAGTTCGCCTCCGCGGTGGCCCCGCCGTCTGTCGACGTGCCGTCCGGTCCCTTGAGGTACCTGGTCAGCCCGGTGGCCCGGTAGAGCCACGAGGACAGCAGCAGGTACAGCGCGTTCGACCCCAGGTTCTTGTCGGGCTGCGGCTTGTCGCTGGTGGGCAGGTGCTGGACGATCCCACCTGGATCGGCGCACGTCCACGGGTTGCCGCCGCCGTCCCAGCCCTTGTTCGTGATGTAGTACCAGAGGTTCTCGGCCAGGTACAGGTACTTGTTCTCGACCGGGTTGGCCGAGTTGACCTGGTTCCGCTCGACGCTGAGCTCATAGGCGTTGAGCCAGGCCAGCGCCCAGTTGCCGGTGTCATCGAAGTACGGGTTCTGGAACAGCGTCACCATGCTCTGGTTGTTCGCGCTCGCCGGGCAGCCGTTGCTGCCGCAGAACTTGCTGTAGGTGTTGCCGATGTCCGCCAGGATCGCGCCGTCGCCGGTCCAGGAACCGTTCGATTCGGAGTTCTCGAGGAAGTCGATCAGCGCGTAGAGCGCGTTGGCCGACCACCACCAGCAGTTCCCGCCGTAAGTCCCGTCGCTGCGGGGCTGGCACGGCTGGGTGAAGGAGTCCTCGAACAGCCCCGACGACTGGTCATACATCGCCTGCAGGCCGAGGACGGCCGACGCCGCCTGGTGCACTGCCGCGTTCGTCTCGGTCGGCAGCTTCCACTGCTCCGACGTGTTGGTCTGGCTGCAGCTCGCCATCTTGATATCCGTGGTCAGGCACCGGTTGGAATAGGGGTTGTACAGCAGGCCGTATGTCTGGCCGCTGACCGGGTGCACGTTCCAGGTATCGGTCGGATTGCCGCCGGAATCTACCTGGGAGCGGTCGCAGGCGGGCAGGCCCACGAGCGTTATCGGGCTGGTCTGATTACCGTTCTGAGCCTTTGTAGGGACGTTCAGGCACTTCTGCGCGCTCGGATTCCACGTACTGCCGTTGTAGGAGTCATATCCCCAGATCCGGATCGTGCCGTCGGCCTCCATCGTCCAGAGCTGCGCTCCGAAGTTCCCGTTGCAGCTGACCAGCGCGAGGCTGGAGTCAAGGCAGCCCGTCCCGCTCACGGCGACGATCTCGCCGGACGCCGTCGCCGGCGCGGGCGCAGGAGCCGACGCGAAGGCCGGCCTGGCGCCAGCGCCGATAATGACAAGCGGGGAGGTCAGCAGCGCGAGAACGGCCGCGATGGCGATGAGTCTGAGTTTCCTTATCGATCGGTAAGGTAGCACCTGCCGTTCCTTTCCCGGCACGAGGCCGGATGAGAGCGCCCGCCCTACGCGCAATTGATTACTATTCATGCGTTCTCCGGGCAATCCAATACTCAGCACCCAAGCACGGACCGTCAACCCAATCCGGAATAAAGCGCGCCTATTCTCCTGCGAGCAGGCACGCAGCCTCCACGACCACGGTGGCGCCCGGCGCCGCGAGCGGCACGAGCGTTCCGGCGACCGTCTGCCCGTCGACCACAAGGCCGCGGACCCGGCCGCCGGGTCCGCCGCCGGGTCCGCCGCCGGTCACCCGGATCATGTACGTGGCGCCGCGGAACCGCCGGGTCGCGGTGAAGCCGGGCCATCCGGCCGGCAGCACCGGATCGACGCGCAGCCCGTCGTACTCGGGCCGGATGCCCAGGATCCACTGCGTGATCGCGACCATGTTCCAGGTGGCTGCGCCGGTCAGCCACGAGTTCTTGGCCTCGCCGTGGTCCGGCGCCTCCGGGCCGGCGATCATCTGCGCGTACACGTACGGCTCGCAGCGGTGCACGTCGCTGAGTTCCTCGCGGGCCGCGGGATTGATGCGCTTGTAGTAGTCGAACGCGGCATCGCCGCGGCCGACTACCGCCTCCGCGATCATCACCCACGGGTTGGTGTGGCAGAAGACGCCGCCATTCTCCTTATAGCCGGGCGGGTACGAGGAGATCTCGCCGAGCGCAAGGTCATACCGTGAGTAGGCGGGGTGCACCAGTGCGATCCCGTGCGGCCCGGCGAGGCGCTCGCGCACACTGTCGAGCGCCCTGACCGCCGTCCCGTCCTCGACTCCTATCCCGCTCAGCACGCACAGTCCCTGCGGCTCGATGAAGATCTGGCCCTCGGTGTTCTCGCCGGAGCCGACGGGACCGCCCGCGTAGTCGTAGGCCCGGCGGAACCACGCGCCGTCCCAGCCGTGCTCGGCGACCGCGCCGGCCATCTTGTCGGCCGCCGACCGGTAACCTGCCGCTTCTTCTGGCCGCCCGCGCCGCTGCGCTATCGCGGCCAGTTCCCGGCCGGCGAGCGTGAACAGCGCGGCGATGAACACCGACTCCGCCACCCCTCCCGTCTTGTTGGCCGTCGTCTGGAACGGCTCCCCTGGCGTGTCGGAGAAGCAGTTGAGGTTCAGGCAGTCGTTCCAGTCTGCGCGGCCGATAAGGGGCAGACCATGCGGGCCGAGCCGGTCCAGGGTGTAGCGCAGCGAGCGCTGCAGGTGCTCGTACAGCGATGTCGCGGTCGCGGGTGCGTTGTCGTAGGGCGCGGGCTCGTCGAGGATCGAGAAATCGCCCGTCTCCTTGAGGTATGCGGCGACGCCCAGGACGAGCCAGAGCGAGTCGTCGTTGAACCCGGACCCGATGTCGTCGTTACCGCGCTTCGTGAGCGGCTGGTACTGGTGGTAGGAGCCGCCGGTCGGGAGCTGGGTGCTGGCGAGGTCGATGATCCTGGCCCGCGCGCGCTCCGGTGCGAGGGGCAGGAACCCGAGCAGGTCCTGGCTCGAGTCACGGAACCCCATGCCGCGGCCGATACCCGACTCGAAGAACGACGCCGAGCGGCTCATCTCGAACGTCACCATGCACTGATAGGGGTTCCAGGTATTCACCATCCGGTCGGTATCCGGATCGGGCGTGCTGACCCGCAGCCCGGACAGGCGCGCATCCCAGGATGCTCGCAGCCGGTCAAGGCCGTCGGCGACGGTCGCGGACCGAAGCCACCGGTCGATGACGGGGCGGACGAGTTTCTTGTTCAGGAGCTGAGAACCCGGCGGGTCGAACTTCTGCTCCCGCGGGTTCTCCCAGTATCCGAGCAGGAAGATGATTTCCCGCTGCTGGCCGGGCGCGAGGGCGAGCCGGACGTGATGGCTGCCGTGCGGTGCCCACCCGTGCGCGATCGAGCCGGCGCAGGAGCCGCGCTCCACCGCTACCGGCCGATCCCAGCCGCGGTAGGCGCCCAGGAACTGGTCGCGCTGGGTGTCGAACCCGGCTAGCGGCTCCGAGCAGGCAAAGTAGGCGAAGTGGTCGCGCCGCTCGCGGTACTCCGTGCGGTGGTAGATGACCCCGTCACTGACCTCAACCTCACCAGTCGAGTAGTTGCGCTGGAAGTTCGTGGCGTCATCCAGCGCGTCCCAGAGACAGAATTCCACCGACGAGAAGACGGAGAGCGCGGCCCGCGTGCTGCGCTCGTTGCTGACGCGCAGCCGCCAGACCTCGAGCGTCTCGTCCGGCGGCACGAAGTACAGCGTCTCGGCGCGCACCCCGAGGTATGACGACGCGATCTGGGTGTAGCCCAGTCCGTGCCGGCACTCGTAATGGTCCAGCCGCAGCCGGGTCGGCTGCCACGACGGCGACCAGTACGCACCGGAGTCGTCATCGCGAAGATAGACGTACCGCCCGCCGGAGTCGACCGGCACGCCGTTATACCGGTACCGGGTGAGCCTGCGCAGGCGGGCATCCCGGTAGGCGCAGTACCCGCCCGCGGTGTTGGAGATCACCCCGAAGAACTCGTCGGTGCCCAGGTAGTTGATCCAGGGCAGCGGAGTGTCCGGACGCGTGATGACATACTCTCGGCGCTCGTCGTCGAACCGGCCGTATCGCATCTCTGCCTCTCAGGAGGTTACCCCGTGAGGACAGCATGCAACGCCGCGGTCTGCGGCGGCTGGGCCGAAGGTCCCGCTTCGCCGATATCTTCGGCCCGGCGGGCGTCACATCCGCTGCCGGGCGCGGGTCTTGCAGGTGCGGACCTCGGCACGAGAGCCGGTCCCGAACAGGAGGTGCACGATGGCACGTATCGATGGCGTTCCCGCGGCCCGGGCCGGCCTTACTGTCCGGCTTGTCTACCGGTTCGGCCCCCGGGCGATGAAGAAGCTGACCGGCCGCGAGCCGCAGGCGGGCACCGGTATCGAGCCGATAGCGGTCTGGGCGCACCAGCCGAAGATGATGATGGGCATGGGGCGGTTCAACCAGGCGATCCGCAAGGGCACGGCCGTGGACCAGCGCACGAAGAACCTGGTCGAGCTCAAGGGCGCGCAGATGATCGGGTGCGAGTTCTGCGTCGACCTCGGCTCCCAGATCTGCCGTAACTCCGGCCTGTCCGACGAAGAACTGCTCGCCCTGCCGCACTACCAGGCCAGCGACAGGTTCACCGACCGCGAGAAGACCGCGCTCGACTACGCGGTCGCGGTCATGCGCACCCCGGTGGAGGTCACCGACGACATGTTCGCGCGGATGCAGGAGCACTTTACCGACAAGCAGATCGTCGAGCTCACCGCGCTGCTGACGCTGGTCAACCTGGACAGGTTCAACGCCGCGTTCGGAATCGGCTCGGCCGGCTTCAGCGACGGAATGGTCTGCGTCCTGCCCGACCGGCCACAGCCGAGTGCCGCCAGCCGCGAGTAGGCCGCCCGCGGAGGACATGTCAGGGACGATTCGGGGTGTGATCAGCTAATCTTCAGCAGCCAGGAATATTGTCTGCATTACCGGACGTACCGCAGGTCTATGCGAAGGAGCCCGGCGATGTCCACTCATGTTGCTGAGCAGCAAACGCGCCGAAGTTTACTGACGGGCCGCGGCCGCGGCCCCGGCGGTCAGGTCGCCCGCCTCGCTGCTCCGGCTGGCCGCTGCCCCGTGCCGGGCTGCGGTGACCTCATCGACGCGTCCCGGCTGATGTGCCGTCGCGACTGGTACGCGATCCCGAAGCCGATGCGCGACCGCGTGTGGGCCACGTGGCGCTCCGGCCGCGGCGTCCTCGGATCCGAGCACCAGCAGGCCGTGCGGCTGGCCATCGCCGCGAGCCTGGCCGCCCGGCGTCACCCTGAGACCGCCGCGGACGAGTGAGATCAGTCTGCCCGGGCCGCAGGCCGAGCGCGGGTCCTGAGCCAGCCGAAGAGCAGCGCCAGCGGAACCATCAGTCCGCCGATGCCGTAGACGGCGAACGCCGCCGGGCCGGCGATGCGGCCGACAAGCCAGCCGAAGTTCTGACCGAAGAAGCCTGTGATGAACGTCAGCGGCAGGAACACGGTCGCCAGGATGGTGAGCTGTTCCATGGTGGCGTTCTGCCGCACGCTCACCTTGGTCTGCTCGACCGAGATCACGGCCATGTTGGCCTCCAGCACGGTGCCGAGCAGGTCGCGCTGGGCGGCAACCTCCTCGTTCACCAGCAGCAGGTGATCGTGCACGTCGCGCAGGTAAGGCTGCAGCCTCGGCGCCTCGGTAGAGCGCTCGATCGTGGTGACGACGGCGAGCAGCGGATGCACGGCGCGGTAGAAGTCAGTCGCCTCGCGCCGCAGCGAGTAGATCCGCTCGGTGGGTGCGACCGCACCGGAGAACACGGTGGCCTCGACCTGGTCGATGTCGCGCTCGAGGCCGGCGACGACCGGCGCGTAGTCGTCGACCACCTGATCGAGGATCGCCCACAGCGCGGCGATGCTTCCGGCGGCGAGCAGCTCCGGCCGCTGCTCCAGCCGCTGCCTGGCGCCGCGCAGCTCGCTCGCCGCGCCCTGCCGTACCGTGATCACGAATGCCGGCGCGACGAAGACGCTGATCTCGCCGAACTCGACCTCCTCGGCGGTGTCGTCGTAGCGCGCGGTGCGCAGGATGACGAGCCGCACGTCCTGGTCGTATAGCTCCGTCTTCGGGCGCATGTGGAAGCTCTGGGCGTCCTCGACCGCCAGCTCGTGCAGCCCGAACGTGTCTCGGACCTGGGCCAGCTCCTGCTCGCTGGGCTGGAACAGGCCGAGCCAGGTGAACCCGCCCCGCTTGCAGCGGGCCGCCGCTTCCGCCAGCGGTACCGCGCCCTCGTCGCGTCTGCGGCCGTCCTGGTAGTGAGCACAGTCAATGATCATCTCGGGACTCCCTTACGCCAGGCCGGCCTGCATCCACAGCCAGCATGGCGGAGTCGCGCGATGTGCGAAATGTCGGCAGGCGCCCGGGTGCGGCCGCAGCGTGCAGGCGCCCGGGTGCGGCCGCAGCGTCTGCACGGGACTGGCGGTGGCGGCGTCGGTGCCGGCGAGTACCTGACGGCGCGAGGGCCAGGGAACCACCGGGGCCGACGGCTGGCCGCCCGGACTGACGGTTCCGGATTCCGGCTCGCGCCGTGCGGACGGGCCGAACTCACGCCGCCCGGTAGCCTCGGGAAGCGCGCACCGCGAGGGAGGACGGCCATGCTGGAGGCATCGCGATGACCGAGCGCTACGTGCTGGGTCTGGAAGAGATCGACATGACGCACGTCGCGCTCGCCGGCGGCAAGGCCGCGCACCTGGGGGAGCTCTCGCGGATCGAGGGCGTCCGCGTCCCGGCGGGCTTCTGCGTGACGACGGACGGCTTCCGGCAGATCATGACCGCGGCGCCCGCGGCCGACGAGCTTCTCGGCCGGCTGTCGCGCCTGACGCCGGATGACCGGGCAGCGATCGGCGCGCTCAGCGCGCAGATCCGGCAGATCATCGAGGGGACTGTCATCCCTGACGACCTCGCGGCCGCCATCACCGGCTCGGCTGCCCGGCTCGGCGAGCAGGCCGCCTGCGCCGTCCGGTCCAGCGCGACCGCCGAGGACCTGCCGGCGGCATCCTTCGCCGGCCAGCAGGACACGTACCTGAATGTCACGGGCCCGGCGGCGATCCTCCGGCATGTCAGCCGGTGCTGGGCCTCGCTGTTCACCGAGCGCGCAGTGGCCTACCGCCAGCGGAACGGCTTCGACCACCGGAAGGTCGCGATGGCCGTCGTGGTCCAGCAGATGGTCTTCCCGCTGACGTCCGGCGTCCTCTTCACGGCCGACCCGGTCACCTCCAGCCGGAAGGTCAGCTCCGTCGAGGCCAGCTTCGGCCTCGGCGAGGCCCTGGTCTCCGGCCTGGTGACACCGGACTTCTACCAGGTGCGCGGCGGCGCGGTTGTCGCCAGGACGGTTGCCGGCGGGCAGCCGGCCCTGACCGATCCGCAGATCGTGCGGCTCGCGCGGCTGGGCCGCCAGATCGAGGCCCGCTTCGGTCATCCCCAGGACATCGAATGGTGCCTCGCCGACGATGAATTCCAGATCGTCCAGAGCCGGCCGATCACCACGCTGTTCCCTGTCCCCCTGGCCGGCGACCAGGAGAACCACGTCTACGTCTCCGTCGGCCATCAGCAGATGATGACCGATCCGATGAAACCGCTGGGCCTCGCCTTCTGGCAGCTGACGACGCCCCGGCCCATGGCGGAAGCCGGCGGCCGACTGTTCGTCGACGTCACCCGGCTGCTGGGTGCGCCGGCGAGTCGCGCGGCCTTCCTCCAGGTCATGCGGGGATCGGATCCGCTGATGGCGGACGCGCTGCAGACCATCGTCGACCGTGGCGACTTCGTGCCGCCGTTCCCGGACGAGGGCCCGGTCTGGACGCCGACCGGCAGCACGTCAGATCCGATCGAGGCCGATCCGGCCATCGTCGCCGAGCTGATCGAGAGCAGCGAGGCCTCCTGCGCCGCCCTGAAGCGGGACATCCGCGCCAGGTCCGGCCCGGAGCTCATCGATTTCATCCTGGCCGACATCAGCGAGCTGCGGCGGATCCTGTTCGATCCGCGCAGCCACCAGGTGTTCATGACCGCGATGGAGGCCTCCGGATGGCTCAACGAGCACGTGCAGACGTGGCTCGGCGAGCAGAACGTCGCCGACACGCTCACGCAGTCCGTGCCCGACAACGTCACGTCGGAGATGGGGCTGGCGCTCCTGGACGTCGCCGACGTGATCCGGCCGCATCGCGACGTGGTCGCGTTCCTGGAGCGGGCCGAGGACGACGGCTTCCTGGACAGGCTGCCGGCGCTCGAGGGCGGGCGGGAGGCCAGCGACGCCATCCGCGCCTACCTCGGCAGGTACGGGATGCGCTGCGTCGGCGAGATCGACATCACCAGGCCGCGCTGGAGCGAGCACCCCGCCGCGCTGGTGCCCATGATCCTCGGGAACATCAGGAACTTCGAGCCTGGCGCCGCCGGGCGCCGCTTCGAGCAAGGCCGGGATGAGGCCCTGGCGAAGGAACAGGAACTGCTGGTGCGCCTGCGCGCTCTGCCCGACGGCGCCGCGAAGGCCGACGAGACCAAGCGGATGATCGACAGGGTCCGCACATTCATCGGGTACCGGGAGTATCCGAAGTACCACATGGTCAGCCGCTACTTCGTCTACAAGCAGGCGCTGCTGACCGAGGCCGAGCGACTCGTGCGCGCCCGGGTGCTCCCCGAGCGGGAGGACATCTTCTACCTCAGGCTCTCCGAGCTTCAGGACGTGGTGCGGACGAATCAGGCAGACGAGTCGCTCATCCGCCGGCGCAAGGAGGCGTTCAGGTCGTATGCGGCGCTCACCCCGCCCCGGGTGCTCACCTCGGATGGCGAGGTGGTCGCCGGGACTTACGGACGCGACGTCCCGTCCGGCGCGCTGGCCGGCCTGCCCGTTTCGGCCGGGACGGTCGAGGGGCGCGCCCGCGTCGTCCTGGACATGGCCGGCGCCGACCTCGAGGCGGACGACATCCTCGTGACCGCCTACACCGACCCCAGCTGGACGCCGGCGTTCGTCACGATCAGGGGCCTGGTGACGGAGGTGGGAGGTCTCATGACGCACGGCGCGGTGATCGCACGGGAGTACGGCCTCCCGGCCGTCGTGGGAGTCGAGAACGCCACCCGGCTGATCCGGGACGGGCAGCGCATCCGCGTGCACGGTTCGGACGGCTACGTCGAGGTCCTCCGCTAGCGCGGACCGATGCCAGCCGGGCCCGCACCTAACCGGCGGCGGGCTCGTCCCGCCGAAAGCCGGTTCCGCCCGCGTCTGGGCAGGCAGAATGCCAGTCATCGGCCGCCCCGCGGCGGCCGGCCCGCAGCGCCGGCCGGCCCGCAACGCCGGCCGGCTCGCAGTGGACGGCGGCAGCGGTGCAAACTCGTCGAAAGCGGAGGTAGATGTCTATGAACGTCGGGACAGGGCCGACGGGCAGCACGAACGCGCCGAGCGCGGTGCCCGGTCGGCAGCCCCCCGCACCCGGGCCTGTCGCCCGCGCGCATGTCCTGCGGAAGCTCAGCGCGGCAGAATGCTTCGAGCTGCTTGAGGCGAGCGGCGTCGGCCGGGTCGGCTTCACCGCCGCGGACGGGATCATGATGCTGCCGGTGAACTTCGCGGTGACCGAGAAGACCATCGTCTTCCGCACCGCTCCGGACACGCTCCTGGCCCTGTACGCCAACGGGCCCGTCAGCTTCGAAGTGGATCGCCTGGACGAGTCGCGGACCGAAGGCTGGAGCGTGCTGCTGCATGGCCACGGGCGCACGGTCACCGATGAGCATGAGGTCAGGCACATCGAGGACCGGGCGCAGCTTGAGCCGTGGGCGGGCGGTGCCCGCGACGTGTATGTCCGCATCACGCCCGGCAAGATCAGCGGGCGCTGCATCCAGCCATCGTGACCCGCCCCTGGCGGCGGCACAGAAGGCTGGCTAACCGGCGCCAGCCGCGCCTCCCCGCGCGTGCCGGAGCGTGTCCCGCAGGGTCTCGATCGCAGTGAACCGGGGTGCCCACCCCAGCTCGTGCTTCGCCCGGGCCGTGTCCATGATCGCGGGATGGCTGCCGGCCTCTACCCACTGCGCAGCTGGCGGCAGGAAGGGCAGCGCCGCGAGGGCGCGCGCCATGAACTGGGCCGGCCCGGCGGGTACGAGCAGCGGCAGCAGGCCGAGCTCGCGCGCGATGTCGGCGCCGGTGACGATCCCGTCGGCCGCGATGTTGTATGCACCGGGCGGCCCGGCGGCGACGACACACAGCAGCAGTGCCTGTCCGAGGTCCTCCTCGTGCACCAGCTGCAGCGGGAGCGCCGGCACTACCACCGGCACCCGCGCCGGCACCCGCGCCGGCCACGGAAGCGGGCCCGCCAGCCTGGCCAGCTGCCGGCCCAGCGGCGCAAGCGGACCGGGCAGCCGGGCCTTCCCGCCGACCGCGTGCGCGCCCAGGACGACAGACGGACGCAGCAGGTACAGCGCAGGCATATCCGGCCCGGCGGCGGCCTCGGCCCGCAGAAGTCGCTCGAGCTCGGCTTTTTCCTGAGCGTAGAACAGGCGGGCCGCGGGTCGCACCGGCCAGTCCTCGGTCATCCCGACCGGGTTGTCGGCGTGGAAGCCGTAGGCCGCCACCGAGGAGGCGTAGACGAAGCGACGGGCGCCGACGGCGACCGCGGCGCGGAAGGCTCCCAGCGTGCCGTCTACGTTGACCGACCGGATGTCCTGCCGTGCGGCGGCACCGGTCACGAGGAACGCCAGGTGCACCACGACGTCCGCGCCGTCGAACGCGGCCCGCAGCGCCTCGGGGTCGCGGACGTCTCCCCGGCGGTACTCCATCTTCGTCCAGCCGAGCGAGACCGGGTCGAATGGCCGCCGGGCCAGGCCCACGATGCGCTCCACCCGGCTGTCCGCCTGCAGCAGGGGCATCAGGCCGAAGCCAAAGGTGCCGGTCGGGCCGGTCACCGCGACCGTCAGGCTGGTCTGTCCGCCGGACACCTGAGCTGCCTCCCGCTGTCTGCCGGATCTCTGCGGTCTAGCTGATCTCGGCGGCGGGCAGCCTGAGCGCCGCGGGTGCCCACGCCGGCACGGCCGGGCGCTGTGGCGGCACGGGCGCAATGTGCTGGTACGCGGTGCCGGGCGACGGCCGGGGATCACGCTCGCCCTTGTTGGGCCACATCGCCATCGCCCGCTCCGCCTGCGCGGTGATCGTCAGTGCCGGGTTGACGCCCAGGTTGGCCGAGATAGCGGACCCGTCTGCGACATGCAGGCCAGGGTGTCCGTACACGCGGTGGTACGGATCGAGGACGCCGCTCGCCGCGGAGTCGCCGATGACGCAGCCGCCGATGAAGTGCGCCGTCATCGGGATGTCCGCCAGCTCGCCGATGCTGTTCAGCGGGAAGCCGCCGATCCTGGCGGCGATGCGGCGCATCGTCTCGTTGGCGACGGGAATCCAGGTCGGGCTCGGCGTGCCGTGACCCTGCGTCGACGTCAGCCTGATGCGGCCGAGCCAGCCGCGTTTCGGGTACACGGTGATCGAGTTGTCGAGCGTCTGCATGGTGAGGCCGATGACCGCCCGCTCAGACCAGTGGTTCATGCCGCCGTAGAGCGATACGAGCCGCGCCGGATGAGCCGCGGCCTGCCCGAGCCACTTCAGCCAGCGCGGGACCGGTCCGCCACCGTCGGTCATCAGGGTGCTGAGCAGGCCCATCGCGTTCGAGCCCTTGCCGTAGCGGACGGGCTCGATGTGGGTGAACTCGTCGGGGTGGATCGATGAGGTGATCGCCACCCCGCGGGTGAAGTCGTGCTCCCTCCCCGTGCGCAGCCTGCTCAGGGCGCCGCCCAGTGCCTCGGAGTTGGTGCGGGTCAGGACGCCCAGCCTGGCGGAGACCTCCGGCAGCTGGCCCGAGGCCTTCATCCGGTGCAGCAGCTGCTGCGTGCCCCAGGTTCCGGCCGCGAGCACCACCTGGCCTGCCGTGAGCCGGCGCGCAGTTCGGCCGGCCCGCCACGTGCCGGTGCGCACGGTGTCCACGGCATACCCGCCTCCGTCCAGCGGCCGGATCGCGGTCACCGTGGTCTGCTGCAGCACCGTGGCGCCCGCTCTCTCAGCCAGGTACAGATAGTTCTTGACCAGGGAGTTCTTTGCGTTGTGCCGACAGCCAGTCATGCACTCGCCGGTCTCCAGGCAGCCGCGCCGGCGCGGGCCCGCGCCACCGAAGAACGGGTCGCTTATCTCCGCACCTGGCTCCTTGCGGCCGTCCGGCCCGAAGAACACCCCGACCCGGGCCAGGCTGAACGTATCCCCCACGCCCATCTCGTCCGCGACCTGCTTCAGGACCTCGTCCGACGGCGTCATCGTCGGGTTCTGCACCACGCCGAGCATGCGCTCGGCCTGGTCGTAGTACGGCGCCAGCTCGGCCCGCCAGTCGGTGATGTGCGCCCACTGCGGGTCCCGGTAGAAGGCGTCCGCTTCCGGCCTGTACAGCGTGTTCGCGTACACGAGCGAGCCGCCGCCGACCCCGGCGCCGGCCAGGATGATCACGTCGCGCAGGACGTGGATCCGCTGGATGCCCTGGCAGCCGAGTTTCGGCGCCCAGAGGAACCTGCGTACGTCCCAGGACGTGCGGGGATAGTCGGCGTCCTCGAACCGGCGGCCCGCCTCGAGCACGCCCACCCGGTAGCCCTTCTCGGTCAGGCGCAGCGCGGCCACCGAGCCGCCGAAGCCCGAGCCGATCACGAGCACGTCGTAGTCATGCCCGGCAGCTGACCCAGTTGTCGTCGGCACCGCTCCCTCACCTTCCCGCGAGCACACGATTACGCCATCATGCGCGCCGCGGGCACGGCGACGGCAGGGCCGAAGGTCTCTCGGTCCCGTCCTGGACCCGCCCGAAGCCTCCAGCCGGGTACGAGGGTCCGCCGACGAGAGGTCATAAGTCCCTTGCAGCGCGGCCGGGCGCAAGCGGCGTCATGTCAGGGCCGCCTCGTCCGCGCCGGAGCTGTCCCGAAGCAGGTGCCGGCGCAGGAAGTCGAGCTCCGCGGCAACGACGGTCTCGTGCTGGTCCAGGAAGGCGGCATAGTGCGTACCGTCGACCCGGAGTACCTCGCCGCCGCGCGCCCGGCGTGCTGCCTTCACCCCGGGTGCCGCCAGGACGGACTTATCGCGAATGCTGATAACCGCGAGCAGCGGGCAGCCGATGCGGCCGGCCGTGCGGCCCGGCCGGTACAGGGCTATGGGTATCACCGAGCGGGCCGCGATGACCTGCTGCCATTCGGGGTATGCATCGCCCGGGTTGAGCGCCAGGTCACCGTCGCCGGCGTCCGGGGTGGTGAGCATCGCGACGGCGCCGCGGGGTCCGGCCAGCGGCACCAGGAGGGGCTCGCGGCCGGCGAGGCCGCGGGCGACGTCGCGCAGCGCGATTAGCGGGAACCGGGCGAGGACCCCGGGGGTCTCATGGCGCAGCGCGTGCGGCGAGCTCACCGCTCCGTCGGCCAGCGGCGCCTGGGCAATCACGGCGGCAAGACGATGCTGATCTCCGGGCCTGGCGGCGAGGCGGAGCAGGTGCCCGGCGGCGAGCGAGAAGCCCCACCCAGCGATCTTGCCAGCCGCCACACCGGGAAGGGAAGCGGCACGGTCCAGCGCGGCCTGCCAGTCGGCCAGTTGCTCCCGAACCCGCACCACCTGCCTGGGGGTTCCGCCGGACCCGCCGAGATGACGGTGGTCGAAGGCGAGCACGCTGTAGCCGGCGGCATGGAAGCGGGCGGCGAACCGGTCGGTAGCCGGCTCCTTGGTCACTCCTGCTCCGCCTGCCATCACCACGCACGCGCCGTTGCTGCCCTGGTAGTGCCAGGCAGCACAGTCATCCTCTCCGCTGCGGAAGGTAATCCCCTGACGCTGTGCCGAGGTAGTCCCGGCGATGCCGGCGCGCGCGCCCGTGATCTGATCCATGGCGATTCCCTTCCTGTCCTGCTCTGTCCCTCAGACGTGCCAGCCGCGGGCGTGATCTCGTTGCTGAATAACTAACATACAGTCAGTATGTATGTAAGTCTAGCCCGCATGACGGGGCTTGCCACGGTGGGGAGAATCGGAGAATGTCATCTCAGGTTTCCGCTATACCGCGGACACGGCGCGCCCAGGCCGATCGATCAGCCGCAACGCGCGCGGCGCTGGTGGCGGCGGCGCGGCCGCTGTTCGCCGCGCACGGGTTCGCGGAGGTGTCGACGGACGCCATCGTCGTCGCCGCAGGCGTTACGAGGGGGGCGCTGTACCACCAGTTCGCGGATAAGACCGCGCTGTTCGAGGCGGTGCTGGCGGCTGTCGAGGCCGATATCGCGAGGCGGCTGGCCGCTCAGGCGGCAGCTGCCGGGATATCGGATCCGGTCGAGGCCCTGCGCCACGCCGTGCGGACGTGGCTCGACATCTGCGTCGAGCCCGAGATCCACCGCATCGCCCTCATCGACGGGCCGTCGGTCCTGGGCTGGACGCACTGGCGCGAGGTCTGCCAGCTGCACGTCCTCGGACTCGTGCGGGGCCTCGTCACGCAGGGGATCGAGCTCGGGCGCATCCGCGCCCAGCCGGTGACGCCACTCGCGCATGTGCTGATGGGGGCCGGCGACGAAGCGGCCCTGTACGTTGCCGAAGCGGCAGACCGCATGCGAGCGCGTGCGGAGATGATCGATGTCCTGGATCAGCTCATCCGGGGCCTGACCGCATGACTACCCATTCCGCTGGGAGAACTCGGCGGGGCCTGCTGTTGCGTCCGGGTCGAGCATGCTGGGTTCCAGGACGAGCGTGGCGATCTCGCTGCCCCGGTGGTCCTCGGCTACCTCGGTGCGGCCGCCGCGCAGGACGCCGATCGGTATCAGAGTGATGCAAGTCATCGGCGGCCTGGTGGGTCCGCGTGACGGCTTCCGGGGTGAGCAGCTCGGCGACGGCCTGGGCCATTGCCTGTTATCGGGCAAGGTGCTGCCAGCCGCCGATGAGGATCCGCTCGAGTGCCTCTAGTCGAGCGCGGGCGGGAACCACTTGCCGTACCGGGCGATTGCGAGCAAGGCCATGTGGTTTGGTGTGAGCGCGACTGCGGTGTTGCGCATTGCCACAGCGATCGGGTTGCGTAGCTGCTGGCCGAATCGCAGCTGCTGGGTCGCTGCCCGGGACATTGCCTGGGTGCGGGGTCGGCGTTGGTGGTCGTAGTCCGCGAGCGCCGCGGGCAGGTCGCGGGTGTTGCGGACCGCTGCGGCGAGCACGATTGCGTCTTCGAGGGCCTGCCCGCCGCCTTGCCCGAGGTTGGGCGTCATCGCGTGCGCGGCGTCGCCGAGCAGGACGACGCTGCCCCGGTGGTAGCTGTCAAGTTTCGGCAGCCGGTAGATGTCGTGGCGCAGGACGGCCTCCGGTGCGGTGTGCGCGAGGACTGCCGGGATCGGCTCGTGCCAGCTCCCGAGTCGGCGGCTCAGCTCCTCGAGCTCGTCGGGGTTGCGCTGGCCTTCGTCGGCGTTGGCAGCGGCGTACCAGTATGTGCGTCCGTCAAGGATGGGCATGACGCCGAACTCGGTGCCCGGGCCCCAGCTCAGGCTCATCTCCGTTACCGCGGCCGATGATGGCGTTGTGATGGCGCGCCAGGTGGTGGATCCGGAGTAAACCGGAGCGGGCGCATCCGGCCAGCGCTGGGCGCGGACCCAGCTGTGCACCCCGTCGGCGCCCACGACCAGGTCGGCGTGCAGCACCGCGTCGTGGTCCTGGTGGCGGAAGCGAACCTCTGCCGGCCCGCCGTCCGTGCCCCCGATGATGCCAGTGGTCTCCACGCCGGCGAGCAGCGCCTCGACCGGTAGCGCGTCACGCAGGATTCTGTGCAGCTCAGCGCGATGGATGACAACTGAAGTGGTGCCCATCCGCGCCTCCATGCTGGCGCCGTCGCCATCGAACCGCGATAGCCACCGGCCCGCCGCGGTACGCATTCCGAGGGCGAGCATCGGCAGGCCGCTCCCGCGTACCGCGTCACCGAGGCCGATCGCCTCAAGGCAGCGCAGCCCGTTGGACAGCAGCGTGATACCCGCGCCGATCTCGCCGAACATCGCGGCCCGCTCGAGGACCGTGACCCGCCAGCCGACCTGGCGCAGCGCCACGGCGGCGGTCAGCCCGCCTATCCCGCCACCCACCACGACCGCGGACCTGTCGCCCATCTGTGACGTCTTACTAACCATGACCCCGGCACCTCGCTTGCGGAAGACGTTCGTAACAGGTGCTGCTTTCCCTCTAAGACAAGGCACCGCCCGGCGTCGTGACACTCCCCGGCCGCTCCCGGCAGAACGGCCGTGAGTACTGGCCGATCACGTAATCGTGCCCGGTAGCCGCGGCCGAGTGCGGCTACGACCAGCTGATCATCGACGCGGTGGCGGCGCCGCCGGGCAGCGCGGCGTCGATGAAGGCCAGGCAGTCGGCGGCTTCGGCGATCGCCTGGCTGGCGGGCTTGCCGTGGCCGTGACCTGCGGCGGTGTCGACGCGCAGCAGGATGGGGGCGGGGCCGGCCTGGGCGGCCTGCAGGGCTGCGGCGAATTTCAGCGAGTGGCCGGGCACCACGATGTCGTCGTGCTCGCCGGTGGTCAGCAGCGTCGCGGGGTAGCTCGCCGAGCGGGCGTTGTGCAGCGGCGAGTAGCTGCGCAGCCAGCTGAACTGGGCAGGGTCGTCCGGGTCGCCGTACTCGGTTTTCCAGGTCCAGCCGTCGGTGAAATGGTGGAACCGGAGCATGTCGAAAACGCCGACGTCGGCGACCGCGGCGCCGAACAGCTCCGGGTGCTGGGTCAGGCACGCCCCGACCAGCAGGCCGCCGTTGGACCCGCCGCTGATCGCGATCCGCTCCGGGCCCGACCAGCCAGAGGTGACCAGCCACCGGGCGCATGCGCAGAAGTCGTCAAAGGCCTGCTGCTTGCGTGCCAGCCGTCCGGCTTCGTACCAGGACCGGCCGTACTCCCCGCCGCCGCGCACGCAGGCCACCGCGAGCATGCCGCCGCGTTCGACCCAGGCCGCCCACGTCGGGGAGAAATGCGGGGTGATCGCGATGCCCACGCCGCCGTACCCGTAGAGCAGGACCCTGGCTGTCCCGTCCGGTGCCAGGTCGCGCCGCCTGGTCAGGAACAGCGGCAGCCTCGTCCCGTCTGGCGCTTCGACGAACACCCGCTCGGTGAGGTAGCCGTCCCCGAGCGAGACCGCCGGCCGGCTGGTCATGGTGGTCTGGCCGGTGTCCAGGTCGTGCCGCCACAGGCCGGGCCCCGCGGTGTAGGACTCGGCCTGGAAGTGGACGATGCCGCTGTCGGCAGTGCCCTCGATCGCGCCGTGCCGGTCGATGCGGCCGCTGAGGGTAGACACCTCCGGCATCCCGATGTCCTGCTCGGGCGTGCCGTCCAGCCGGAACACGCGCAGCAGCGAGCACGCGTGCCGCAGGTAGTGGCAGACCAGGCGGCCGCCGAAGAAGTGAGCTTCCATCAGCGTGTCGTCAGCTTCGGGCACTACCTCCCGCCAGCTGCTGTGCCCCGGATCGGCGATGTCCACGCCGATGATCCGGCGACGATCCGCGCCGTCGTCGGTCAGCAGGTAGAACACGCCGTCTTTGGCTGCGGCCACGACGTGACGATGCTGCCCTTCGGGCATCAGCAGCCGCCAGCCGCGCTCCGGCCTGGCCAGCTCCAGCACCCGCAGCTCGTCCCCCGCGCCCAGGCCACGCGACAGCGACACGACCAGGTACCGGCCGTCGCCGCTGATGCCGATCTCCGGCCATTGCCCGCTGTCGTCCAGCGTCATGACCAGGTAGTCGCTGTCCTGGCTGCTGCCGGCCCGGTGAAACAAGACCGCGTCGCTCACCTGGGTACGGCCGCCACCTGGAACCGATGCCCGGGTGTAATACAGACCCGAGCTATCGGGCCGCCACACCGCAGCGTAGGACCGCTCCAGCACATCGGCCATGTCCTGGCCGGACTCAACTTCTCTGACCCGCCAGGTCAGCCAGTCAGCGTCGGCGTCCCTGATCGCATAGGCGAGCAGCGACCCGTCCGGGCTCACGCTCGCCGCGGCCACCGCTGTCGTGCCGCCGGCCGATACTGCGGAAGAGTCGAGCAGTACCCGGCCCTGGCCGCCGGGCTCGTCCATGAGATAGAGCGCGTCCGGCTGCTCCCCCAGGCCCGCGCTGCGCCTCTGGAACCACCTGCCGCCGCGCTGGAACGGCACCCCGGCCGCCGGAAGCTCCCGCAGCCGGGAAAGCCGCTCGGCGAACACAGCACGCGAGCCGACACCGGCCAGCATCTTCTCGGTCAGCTCGTTCTGCGCGGAAACCCACGCGGCCGCCTTCGGATCGCCGATGTCTTCCAGCCACCGGTACGGATCAGCGACCTCAGTCCCGTGCAGCATTTCCGCCTCGCTGGACCGCGCGGCGGGCGGGTAGCTGCTAGCCGTGGCATCCACAGCCGTTACCTCCCGGAGATTATCGAAATTGAATCCGGCGCTTAAAGTAAGCTTCGCGGAACACAATTCAAATCGCAAATGCTAAATAGTCGCAGTAAATGCGCGCGATAATTTACTGCGGAAGACAACATGGATTCCGGCCAGGTCTGGTGACCGGCGCGACCCTCCCGCCACCTGCCAGTTCGCCGTGGACTCGCCGGGCCGGGCCCGGCGACTTGCCGGTGGCCGAGCACTTCGACCTTGCATGCCGGAAGCCACCGGCTCAGTCCTCCCATGGCTCCCCGTCGTTCGAGCACGGAGATGATCACGATGTTCGCCGCGCCGACGAGAAGGGGTGCCGCACCGAGCCCGTGGCCGCACTGCGGAAAGCCCCGGTCTGAAAGCGGTCAGGGACTGGGTGAAGGCGGCTCAGCGTTCCTCCCCCGGACCCGGTGCGCCGGTGCCGCGCTGCCTGCCCGGCGGGTGCTCCCGGGTGCGCTCGGCGCCGGGCAGCAGACGGCTTGCAGCCCCCGGCTCCGCCTGCCGCGGTCGCCCCCTACCGGACTCCCGGTGAACATGGTGGAGCTTGTCGGGATTAGCCACGACGCGGATCGTCTGCACCTGGCCGCCGGCGACGTCGAGCTCGATCACGCCCGCCACCCGCCCTCCGCCGTCCTGCATGACGGCGCCGGGCTGGCCGTTGACCCGGGCGAGCCGAAGCGACGCACCCGCAAGCCGGCCCCGGCCGACCAGCCCGGCCACCAGCTGCATGACGCGCTGCCGCCCGGCCAGCGGCTTCACGATCGTCTGCGCCTTGCCGCCGCCGTCGCCGTGAAGCACGACATCGGGCGCGAGCATGCCCAGCAGCGCATCCATGTCCCCGCCGGCAGCAGCCTCGAAGAATCTGCGGGCCAGTTCCTCGCCTTCCGCCCGCCGCGCCGGCGATGCCGTCACCCCGCGAGCCTCCGCCCCGGCCGCGATGCGCTGCCTGGCCCGGGCGAAGATCTGCCGGCAGTTCACCTCGGTCTTGCCGGTGATCCTCGCCACGTCCTGGTGGCTGTACCCGAACACCTCCCGCAGCATGAACACCGCGCGCTCCACCGGCGCCAGGGCCTCCAGCAGCACCAGGAACGCCATCGACAGCGAATCGGCCAGCTCGGCGTGCTCGGCCGGACCCGGCTCATCCGCAGGCACCACGACCGGCTCCGGCAGCCAGTCCCCCACATACGTCTGCCGCTGCACCCGCGCCGAACCCAGGTAGTTGATCGCCAGCCGGGTCACCGCCGTCGCCAGGTACGCCTTCGGGTCGGCGATCGTCGTTCCCGCCTGCCGGGCCCGCGTCAGGCCAAGGAACGCATCCTGAACGATGTCCTCGGCATCGCCCACCGATCCGGTCATCCCGTAAGCAATCGAGAACAGCAACGGCCGGTACCCGGCCGCACCCGCCTCACCCGCGAACCCGGGCACGGAACCTCTCCCCCCAGCACGAGTACCGCGGCTCCACGCCGAACTCCTTCATCGCCCGGTCAGCCACAGTCATCCCGCAGCCACCGCGCGGTCTCGCCGCGCTGATCACAGTGACTTCCACGAACCGTCCTCCCAGTGAATTGCCCTCTCCCTTCAAGACAAGGCACCGCCCCTGCCTGTGACAGTCCACGCTGCCCGCGCACCGATCTCCGCCGCCAGCCTGCATGAAGTGGACCGCCGCGCTCATCGCGCTCGCGGCCCTGGCGTACCGGCGCTCCGCGAGCGAGGGCGTGCTGGCGCTGCGGGCAAATTTCATCAGTTGTTGACCTGTCTTCCGAGGGCCCTCTATCGTTCTGCGCATGAGGGCCATGATCGTCAAGGAGTTCCGGGAACTCGTCCGTGATCGGCGCACTCTGGGGCTGCTGATCATGATGCCGCTGCTGCTGCTGGTGATCTTCGGCTATGCGGCGAACTTCTACGTCTCCAGCATCGAGACGGCCGTGGTGGGCCCGGAGGCCTCGCATGCAGCCGCGGCGCTGCCGCCGCTTTTCAACGTCACGGTGACGCAGCCATCGGGCACCAAGGCCGACGCGGAGACGTTGCTGCAGGGCAACAAGGCCGATGTCGCGTTCGTCACCGGGCAGACCCCGGTGCTGGCGCTGGTGAACGGGTCCAACCTGTTCGCCGCGCAGTCGGCCGTAGCCGCGCTCAACAAGGAGGGCGGCAAGGTCGATACGCAGGTGCTCTACAACCCTGGCCTGAAGACGTCGTGGGTGATGGTGCCGGCCATCATCGGCCTGATCCTGACCTTCATCGGCACGATCATCACCAGCATCGGCATGGTGCGGGAGCGGGAGGCGGGCACGCTGGAGCAGCTCGCGGTGATGCCGATCAAGCCGAGCCGGGTGATCCTGGGCAAGATCGCGCCGTACTTCCTGGTCGCATCGATCGACATGATCATCGTGACCGTGCTGGGGATCGTGCTGTTCGGTGTCCCGTTCAACGGCAACCCGTTCGCGTTCGCGCTGGGAGCGGCGATCTTCCTATTTGTCACCCTCGGCCTGGGCGTGTTCATCTCGACGATCTCGCAGACCGCCGGCCAGGCGATCCAGACCGCGTTTTTCTTTCTGCTCCCGCAGATACTGCTCTCCGGGATGATCTTTCCGCTGGAGGCGATGGCCGCCGGGGTCCGCTGGATCGGTTACCTGCTGCCGCTGACCTACTTCACCATGATCTCGCAGGGGATCATGCTGCGCGGCGCCCCGATCAGCTCGCTGTGGCTGCCGTTCGGAGTGCTCACGGTGATGGCGGTAGTGGTATTCACTGGTGCGACGCTGCGCTTCCGCCGGGACCTGGCGCCGGGCAGACCCGCAAGCCCGGCTCGCAAGGAGCCGGCCGCTGGCGAGACAGTGAGCACCGCGTGATGTTCGCAGTGCGCGCGGCTACAGTGCGCTTCGGGCATACGCTCGCGCTTGACGATGTGACCGTTGAGGTGCCTGGCGGATCGGTCGTCGCGGTAGTCGGCGGAGACGGGGCCGGCAAGTCGACGCTGCTGCGCGCGCTGGCCGGCGAGGTGCCCCTGGACAGCGGCACGATCGAAGCGCCGCCGAAGCAGCGCCTTGGCTACCTGCCCGCGTCGTCGGGCAGCTGGGCCGCGCTGACCGTCACGCAGAACATCGACTTCGTCGCGGGCATCTACGGCCTGGCCGGCGAGGAACTCTGCGCCCGCCGCGCCGAACTGCTGGACCGGGCGTCGCTCACCGCCGCGGCAGGCCGGCTCGCCGCCCAGCTGTCCGGGGGGATGCGCCGCAAACTCGGCTTCATCATGGCCGTCGTGCACCGGCCCGCGCTGCTCATCCTCGATGAGCCCAGCACCGGCATCGACCCGGTGAGCCGCATCGACCTGTGGCGGCTGGTGTCAGAGGCCGCGGCGTCGGGGGCGGCCGTGCTCATGTCGACCACCTACCTTGATGAGGCCGAACGTGCCGCGCACCTCGTCGTCCTTGACGGCGGCAAGGTACTCGTCCAGGGGCCTTACGACGAGGTCCGCGCGGGGTTCGCCGGCGTGGTCACGCAGACCGGCGAGCCCGTCCGGCCCGAATGGGCCTGGCGCCGAGGGCGGGTGCAGCATGAGTACTGGCCCGGCGCCGGCCCGCCGCCCGGAGCCACGGCCGTTGCGCCCGACCTGGAGGACATCGTGATCGCGCTGTCGCTCGCGCGCCGTAACGCGGTGCTGTCATGACGGCCGTTCAGCTTCGTGCCCGGCAGGCGACACGCCGCTTTGGCGCGTTCACCGCGGTGGACGACGTGTCAATGCAGGTGCGGCCGGGTGAGGTAGTAGGCCTGCTCGGGGCGAACGGGGCGGGTAAGACCACGCTCATCCGGATGCTCCTGGGGCTGATCGCGGTGACCTCCGGCAGCATCGAGCTGCTCGGCGGCCCGCCCGACAGGCAGCGCCGGCGCCGGCTCGGGTACGTGCCGCAGGGCCTGGGCCTGTACGGTGACCTGACCGTGCGGGAGAACCTGTCGTTCAGCGCGCACGCCTACGGCGCCGCGGAGCCCGCGCTCCCGCCCGCACTGACCGGGCGCGCCGGCGTGCTGGTGCGCGAGCTGCCGCTCGGGGCACAGCGCCAGGTGGCGTTCCTCGCCGCCCTGGCGCACTCGCCCGAGGTGCTCGTGCTCGACGAGCCGACCTCGGGCGTGGACGTGCTCGCGAGCGCGGCGTTGTGGGACACGATCCGCGCGCAGGCCGAGCGCGGTGCCGGCGTCCTGGTGACCACGCACTACATGCAGGAGGCCCAGCAGTGCGACCGGCTGCTGCTCATGTCGAACGGCCAGCTGGTAGCCCAGGGCAGCGAGGCCGACATCATCGGCTCGACCACAGCCGTGGCCGTGCGCACCGGCGACTGGGCGCAAGCCTTCGCCGCGCTCAGCGCCGCGGGCGCGCCGGTGATGCTGGCGGGGCGGGCGATCCGGGTGCCCAATGCGAACCCGGCCCAGCTGCAGCAGGTACTGGACGCCGCCGGGATCCAGGCCAGCCTGCAGCCGGTTCCGGCGACGATCGAGGAACGGATGCTCGTGCTCGCCCGCGCCACGAACGGCCTCTGATGTCCACCAGGGGCCGGCGTCCCCAGGGCAGCCCAGATGCACGTCAGGCCACGCTCGACGCCGCACGGGAACTGTTCGCAGAACGGGGGTTCGAGCGGACCACCATGCGCGCCGTGGGCAGCCGGGCCAGCGTCGACCCGGCGCTCATTTACCACTACTTCGGTGACAAGGACGGGCTCCTGGCCGCTGTGGTCGAGCCGCCCGTGGATCTGCGGGCCGTACTCACCGGGATCGCCGCCGACCCGGGCAGGGCAGGGGAAGAGATCATCAGACGGGTTATCGGCCTGTGGGAGAACAACCCCGACATCCGCGAGCGGATGCTCGCCACCCTCCGCACAGCGCTCTCCCACGACCACGCCGCCCAGCTGCTCCGCGGCATGCTCAGCTCATGGCTGCTCCGGGCGCTCGGTGATGTGCTGGCAGACGACCAGCGTGAACTCCGCGCCGCGCTCATCGGCTCCCACCTTGGCGGCCTGATGCTCGCCCGCTACCTCCTCCAGGTGCCTGGCGCCGCAGTCGCGACGCCCGAAGAACTGATCCACGCCGTCGGCCCGGCGGTCCAGCGCTATCTCACCGGAACCCTTACCAGCGCGCAGGCAGGGCCGCCGGCCACGCCATCCACGTCATAGCCTGCTGGTTCCGCACCGATTCTGGCCACGTCGGCATGCACGCAACGCGCCTCGCTGGTGCGCCGCGACGGACTGGCGGGTAAGGGACTACTGACCGGGTGGCGAAACGCTCAGTCGCTGCCAGCCGCCCGTCATCTCGGTGCATCCTGGTGAACGCATGTCTCGGGAGGCGCAACGATGACCGCAGGCCTCCCCGCCGGTGCGTGGCCTGGACCGAGCTTCGCCGCGATCGACGCGTACGTCCGGACACAGATGAAGGACGGGGTTCACGCCGCAGACTCCGTTTTCATCGGGTCGAACTCCAGGTCCTTCACCGCGGTGGCGGTGATGCAGCTAGCCGAGGCCGGGAAGGTCGACCTTGATGCGCCGGTCCAGCGGTACATCCCGCGGTTCAGGGTGGCTGACCCGCGGGCATCCGCGCTGATCACCGTCCGTCACCTGCTGAATCGGACCAGCGGCCTGAGTCCCCCGGCGCGGCGTCTGAGTACTCCAACCTCAACTACACGATGCTGGGGCTGGTTGTGGAGATGGCAGGCGGAGAACCATTCGAGGCTTACCTGAAGGCGCACATCTTCGAACCGCTGCGCGTGCATCAGACCTACACCGCCGTCGAGGACGCCGGGCGCGACGGGGGCTGGCGTCCGGCTACTCGACGCGTCCTACCATCCCGGCAACGAGCCCGCCGCTCACGCTGGCATGGCCCTGGTACGACACGGGAAGTGGGGCGTTGTAGTGCTGTTCAACGTCGGCACGCGCGGCGGCGCCCTGCCGGGACTGCAGGCGATCGAGGAAAGCGTGACCGGGATGGTGGCCGGCGGGACAATGCGGGATACCGGTATCGGCGCCTTCTACGCCAGGCCCTGCCGCTGCTGCGGGAGTTCGGTGTCCCGGCAGCCATTATCGTTCCGAGGTCGCGCCCGGGCCTTCGGGAGGATGGTGAAGCTCATGGCGGTACGGGCAGTTTCCGCCATCGATCGGTATGCCTGGCGGGCGCTCATGTCCTGTTGTCCGGGCTCGTGCCTGAGCCGCGGGCGGACTGGGAGACCAGACCGGCTTCATAGGCGGCGATGACGAGCTGGACCCGGTCGCGGGCGCCGAGCTTGGTGAGCAGGCGGGCCACGTGCGCCTTGGCGGTGGCGGCGCTAATCGACAGGTGCTCGGCGATCTCCTTGTTGGACAGGCCCCCTCCGACGAGTGTCAGAACTTCGCGTTCGCGTTCGGTGACGCCCTCGAGCTGGGCGGATGCGCGAGTGGCGGTCGGCTGGCCTGCGGGGGATGGCATGCTGGCGAAACGGGCGATGAGACGCCGGGTCACACCCGGTTCGATGAGCGCGTCGCCTGCGGCGGCGACACGGATCGCGGCCAGGATGTCGTCCAGTTCCATGTCTTTGACCAGGAACCCGCTGGCGCCGGCCCGCAGCGCGCCGTATACGTGGTCGTCGGTGTCGAACGTCGTGAGGATGACTACCTGCGGTGGCTGGTCGCCTGCGGTGATCAGCCGGGTGGCCTCGATTCCGTCCATGCCGGGCATGCGGATGTCCATGACCACGACGTCGGGCCGGGTGTCCCTGGCGAGCCGGACCGCCTGCGCGCCGGTGGCGGCTTCCCCGGTGACCTCTATGTCGTCGGTGTCCGCGATGAGCACCCGGAGGCCGGCGCGCACCAGCGGCTGGTCGTCGGCGAGCACGACCCGGATCGTCATGCCAGCGCCGCTGGCACCGGCAGCCGGTCAGCAGCGGCTGACGGCAGCCCAGGCCGCTCAGGCAGCGGCAGCCGGGCCGTCACGCGGAAGCCTCCTTCGGGTCGTGGCCCGGCGGTGAGCTCACCGTGCAGCAGTGCGGCGCGCTCGCGCATCCCGGCGATCCCGTATCCGGAGTCTCCGATAGCCGTGCCGCGGCCGTCGTCGGTTACCTCGATGGACAGCTCCTCGTCCCGGTGATCGACGAACACCTGGCAGTGTCGGGTGCCCGCATGGCGGACTACGTTGGCGACGGCCTCCTGGATGATGCGGAAGGCGGAGGTGTCTACTTCGGCGGGCAGCGGACTCCGCTGCCCGTGCCAGCGCACCTCGACGCTGATGCCGGCGTCCCGCGTCCTGGCCACCAGCCGGGCCAGCTCGGCCAGGCCGGGTGCCTCCAGCGGTTCGGTGTCGGTTTCGGTGCGTGGTCCGGCCTGACGCAGTGCGCCAACTGTCCGGCGCAGCCCGGCCAGCGTCTCCCGGCTGGCCGCCTCGATGGCGGCCAGGGCATCGCGCGCCTCGGCGGGCTGCGAGTCGATGACCCGGCGGCCCATCCCTGCCTGGATCGCGATGATGCCCACGCTGTGCGCCACCATGTCGTGCAGATCCCTGGCGATGCTAAGCCGTTCGGCAGTGGCCGCCTGGGTGTCTGCCTGGGCACGCAGTGCCTGGGAGTGGACATGGGCCTGGCGGATGGAGTTGCCGATCAGCCAGGCAATGATCGTGATCAGCGCGACGGCCAGCTCCGGCAAGGGTCCGAGGAACAACGTACGCGCTTGTCGCGTCGTCTCGGCCGTGCCGTTTCTGGTCACCGTGCCCCAGGCCAGATACTCGATAGGCGACGCAGCCCAGCTGCCGACCTGGACACCGAGAGCCGCGACGGCCGCGGCAACAGAGACCCGGCGCGGCCGGGTGGCGGCGATGAACGCCACTGCCGCGCCGGCCAGCAGAACTGGCACGACCAGCAGCATCGGTGCATTCAGCGCAACTTCCCGAGCTACGCCGGACCAGGAACCCGGCGCTACCGCGACGGTGACCGAACCGGCGAGCAGCAGAGCCAGCGCGGTGAGCGGCCTGCGCCGGAGCAGAACGATCGCGAGTACTGCCACGCCTGCCAGCACCAGACTGACCCACCAGCTTGACGCCCGCGACCCGATATCGCTGAGCGACGGGATGTGTCCCAACGCGCTCGGCAGAGCATGCGGGACCAGGCGGGATGACAACGTCGCGCGCATGTGCCGATGGTAACCGCGGGCTGCTGGTGCGCACATTGGCCTGAAGGCGTACGCCCGCGGGCTACCGATGGCAGGCGTGATTGTGGCCCGTGGCCCGATGCGCCCTGGCTCGGTCTTCGACACCGTTGCCAGTGAGCGCCTCGAGCCGCCGCCAAACAAGGACGATCGGATGAACAAGGACCATCAGGAAAGCAGCAACAGCCGCCCCCGCGCGGGCTGCGCCAGGCCGTGGCGGGCAGCGGCAGATGCTGTTGCTCTCGTTACTACCGTGGCTCTGGCAGCGGCCTGCAGTGGCGGCGGCTCTGCAGCCCCCGGATCGGGCCCGAGTTCCGGTCAGAACCTCGCGGTGGTGCTGGACTTGTTTGCGTCGTGTATGCGCAGCCATGGCGTTCCTGGCTTCCACTTCACGACGGAGAGCCCTCCGTCCGATGTAGCGTCGCTGGGCATCGACGGATATTACGCCGAGTACGACTCCACATCCGCCTTCCAGGCGGCGCAGAAGGCGTGTCAGCGCCTGGACCCGCTCGGAAGCCCACCCCACGGGACGCACCAGCAATTCCTCAAGCTGCTGTGGTCCGCGGAGTGCATGCGATCCCACGGATACCCGGACTGGCCGGATCCGGATCCGAACCATCTCGGTTTCAGGGTCCCGGTGACCATCGATACGAACTCAACGCAGTTCCGGGCCGCGGCGAAGACCTGCGGCGTGCCAGCGGACGTGTGACTACTTTGCCGGGCGAGCGTCGACGGTGGCCTGCACCGCGCAGCGAACTGGCCGCGGCCAGAACGGAGCGAACCGGCCCGACCCGGCCGCGGCATGAAGGAGCAATACGGGCGATGAGCAGTACCGGTGCACGTGAGCGGGCGGGCCACGCTCGGCGATGGCGGGCCGCAGCGCTGGCCGCTGCTCTGGCTGTTAGCGGGCTGCTGGCGGCCGCGTGCGGGGGCGGGGGTTCGCACGCGGGATCGGGTCAGAGCCCAGGTGAGAACCTGGCCGTGGGGCTGGACTCGCCCGCGTTCCTGGCGGCCCAGAAGGCGTGTACGTACCTGCTGCCGTTCGGCGGCGGGCTGACCGGTAGCGGTACCGGCGGGACCCATCAGCAGTTCCTGCAGGCCCTGAGAGTTGTCACGTGCATGCGCTCGCACGACTACCCGAACTGGCCGCGCCGTGGAGCGAAATGCCGCAAGAGCAACGAGCGCGCCGGCCGGACCACGGCCGACTGAATGATGGGTGGCGTAGGCGATGAGCAGCACTGGTGCACCTGAGCGGGCAGGAAAGCCTGCGGTGGTTGAGCAGCCGTCAGCCCACGGCGTGGAGCAGTCCGCCGGACGGGTGTTGCCAGCCCGGGATAGTCGAGGCGCGCCGAGCGGGCCAGGGGCTGGCGACCTGGTGGCGGCCGGGCGCCGGCACCGTCGGCGCCGTTGGATAACTGCGGTCGTGGTGGTCGTAGTGGTGGCGGCCGCGGCGGCGGGGGCCGTCGCGACGGGGACGTTCCGCGCGCCGAAGCCACCGGCGGGCATCAGCGGATATGGCACGCGGACGGAGCCCGTGCGGCGGGGGTCGCTGACAGAGCAGACGCAGGAGAACGGGATTCTCGGCCGCGCTGGCTCGTTCACGGTGGTGGTGCCGGGATCTTCATCGGGCTCGGGGGCTGGGGGCGGGACGTTTACCTGGCTGCCTTCACTGGGGCAGACGATCTCCCAGGGCCAGGAGGTCTACCAGACGTCAGGGGCCCCGGTGGTGCTGCTCTACGGGAAGATCCCGGCCTACCGGGATCTGTCGGAGGGGATGACTGGCGCCGACGTGATGGAGCTGAACGCCGACCTGACCGGGCTCGGTTATGCGACCGCCGCGATGCTGGGGCCCCGGTCGGGGTGGGATTACTTCAGCGGCGGGACCGCGTATGCGCTGGGGCTGTTGCAGTCGCATCTGGGACTGACAGTGACCGGGACGCTGCCGCTGGGTCAGGCGGTGTTCTTGCCGGGCGCGATCCAGGTGACCGGCGTCGCGACCGGCGCCGTGCTAGGCGGGCCGGCGGCTGCCGGGTCGGTGGTGCTGACCGGCAGTTCGCTGACTCCGGTGGTGACTGTCGATCTGGACGCCTCGCTGCAGTCTGTGGTGGCGGCCGGCAACAGGGTGTCCGTCACCCTGCCGGACGGTTCGGCCATGACGGGGGTGATATCGCAGGTCAGCACGGCAGCGTCCGCTGCCGCCTCCTCGTCGTCTTCGGCCGGAAACGGCAGCGGCCCGGGCGCGGCGACGATCACGGTAGTGGTGTCGCTGACCGACCCCGGCGCGGCCGCGGGCCTGAACCAGGTCCCGGTTGAAGTGACGATTACCACCGGGGCGGTGAGCAGCGCGCTGATCGTGCCGGTGGATGCGCTGCTGGCGCGGCCCGGCGGGAGCTATGCGGTCGAGGTGGCCGGCCAGGGCGGGCGTCACCTGGTGAGCGTGACGCCGGGCATGTTTGACGACGCGGCCGGGACGGTGCAGGTCACCGGGCACCTGACACCCGGCCAGCGCGTGGTGGTGCCCGGCATATGAGCTGCCAGACAGCGACGGTCCGGCCGGCCGTGACGCAGCGACCGGCGCCCGGCACGGCATCCGATGTGGTGCTGGACCTGCAAGAGGTGACCAAGATCTACCCGGGCAGGCCGCCGGTGCCCGGGCTGCGGGGGGTGAGCGTGTCGGTGGCGGCCGGGGAACTGGTGGCGGTTCTCGGGCCGTCGGGGTCGGGCAAGACGACGCTGCTGCACCTGGCGGGCACGCTGGACTTGCCGACCGCCGGGACGGTGCGGGTGACCGGGCTGGATGTGGCCACGCTGGGCGACCGGCAGCTGGCCGGGCTGCGTGCCTCAAGCATCGGATTCGTGTTCCAGCTGTTCTTCCTGGCCGAGCACCAGCTGGTGATCGACAATGTGGCCGACGGGCTGCTGTATGCCGGCGTGGGCCTGGCGCAGCGCCGTGAGCTGGCCGCGGCTGCGCTGGACCTGGTGGGGCTGGGCCGCAGGCTGCGCGCCCGGCCGACCCAGCTGTCGGGCGGTGAGCGGCAGCGGGTCGCGATCGCCCGGGCGATCGCAGGGCAGCCGGCGATCGTGCTGGCCGATGAGCCCACCGGCAACCTGGACCAGGCCACCGGCGCGGCCATCCTGGACCTGCTCGGACAGCTCAACGCCACCGCCGGGACCACCATCGTGGTCGTTACCCACGATGAGCAGGTCGCCACTCGGATGCGCCGCCAGGTGCGGATGCTGGACGGCCGGATCGTGTCTGACACTGCAGCCGACGCGGTCAGCGCGAGGCCGGCCGCGCCAGGAGAACGGATCGCCGGCCGGCCCGGGCCGCCGCAGCGAGTAACCCGATGACCGCGACAAAGCCCCGAGCTCGCGCCGCCCGGCGCACACAGGCCGGCCACGGTCCCGCGCCCGCCCGGCTGCGGCCCGGCGATCTGGCCCGGCTGGCCGTCGTGGGCATGCGCACCCGGAGGCTGCGGGCCGGCCTGTCGGCACTGGGCATCGCGATCGGGGTCGCGGCGATCGTGGCGGTCCTCGGCCTGTCATCGTCCTCGGCCGCCGCGCTCAACGCGGAGATCGCCGCGCTCGGCACCAACCTGCTGACCGTGCAGGCCGGGCAGACCTTCACCGGCGGCAACGCCGAACTGCCCGTCACCGCGCCCGCTATGATCGGTCGGCTGCCCGGCGTGTACCAGGTGCAGTCCACCGGCGCGACGAACGCCAGCGTCTACCGCTCCCCGCTGATCCCCCCGGTCGACACGAACGCGCTGACCGTCGACGCCACCACACTCGGTGTTCCGGCCACAACCGGGACCAGCCTGGCGCGGGGCGAGTTCCTCAACCCCGCCACCGCCCGCGAGCCGGTCTGCGTCCTCGGAGCGGCCGCTGCGCAGCTGCTCGGCATCGACAACGTGTTCCCAGGCGAGCGGATCTGGGTCACCGGCACCGGCGCCAACGGCAACGCCGGGATGTGGCTGTATGTGGCCGGCATCTTGAAGCCCGACGTACTCGCCTCGGACGTCGACTCCTCTGTGCTGGTCGGGTTCCCGTTCGCCCAGCACTACCTGAGCTTCGACGGCCACCCCGACACGATCTACCTCAAAGCCGCCGCCGGGCAGGTCAACGCGGTGTACAAGCTCCTCGCCGCCCAGGCCAGCCCCGAAGACCCCAGCAGCGTCAGCGTCTCCCAGCCATCCGACGCCCTGGTTGCGCAGGCCGACGCCAAGGCCGCCTTCAGTACCCTCTTCCTTGGCCTGGGCGCAGTCGCCCTGCTGGTCGGCGCGATCGGCGTCGCCAACATCATGGTCATCGCCGTCCTCGAACGGCGCTCGGAGATCGGGCTGCGCCGGGCCCTGGGCGCCACCCGCGCCAACATCCGGACCCAGTTCCTGGCCGAGGCGATCGTCCTGTCCCTGGCCGGCGGCGCGGCCGGGATCATCACCGGTGCCGCCGCCACCGCCGTCTACGCCCACAGCAAAGGCTGGGCGACCGTCATCCCCGCCGACGCCTGGGCCGGCGGCCTGGCCGCCGCCACGCTCACCGGCGCCCTCGCCGGGCTGCTGCCCGCCATCCGCGCCGCACGCCTGTCCCCCACCCAGGCTCTCTGGAGCCTGTGAGAACCGTCAGGGGTCTGCATCAGCTCAACACGCTATCGGGGACCGGCGGGAACCAACCAGAAATGACGCGCACACGGCCAGCCGCCGGAGACCCGAGTTCACGGCCCCTTTCGAGATCCGCACCAGCGCCATGACCTGCGGTTATTACCGCACGTCAAGCCCAGTGGCGGCGCGGCCGATGAGCATCCGCTGGACCTCCGACGTGCCCCCGAAGATCGTGAGGCTCGTGGAGACCCTGGCAGTTTCCGCAGGTAGATGGCCTGCCGGACCATGTCGACGGCACGGCCTGCCACGCCAGCAATGCCTACGCACGAGACCGGCGCTGCCGACCGCAGTAAGGTCCGCAGCGGCCTGCTGGGAGCTGGGGAAGCGTCCAGGCAGATGGCCGCTAGGCCGGCACTTCCGTGCCGACAGCGTGCAGGTAGCGCAGGGTCTGAGCGTACGAGCCAACCAGAGTGGCCTGGCAGTACGGCACTCCGTGCAGCCGACAAAACTCTCTGATGAGCGGCTGGGACCGACGCAGGCTGGAGCGGGGCATCGACGGGAACAGGTGATGCTCGATCTGATAGTTCAGGCCACCGAGAGCGAGAGCCGTGAACCAGCCGCCGCGAATGTTCCGAGACGTCAGCACCTGCCGGCGAAGGAAGTCGTGATTGTCTTCCGGGCGCAGCACGGGCATGCCCTTATGGTTCGGGGCAAAGGAGGCACCCAGGTACACGCCGAACAGACCCTGCTGCATCAGGATGAACGCGACGGCCTTCACCGGGCTCATGACCAGGAAGACGACCGCCAGGTAGGCGCCTATGTGCATGGCGAGCAGGGCAGCCTCAGCGACCCGGTGCTGCCTGGTCCGGCTCGACAGAGCCCGGATGCTGGCTACGTGGACGCTAAACGCCTGGCCTACCAGCATCGGGAAGAACAGAAATGCCTGGCACCGGTAAACGACCCTGAATACTCCGCGGCTGAGACGTGCCTGGCCAGCCGTCATCGCCAGGGCGCGCATCATGATGTCTGGGTCAGCACCTTCGGTATTCGGATTCGCGTGGTGACGGTTGTGCTTTGCCACCCACCAGCCGAAGCTGAGGCCGATGCCGAGGTTACCCAGCAGGATGCCCAGAATGTAGCTCAGCCGCCGGGACGCGCAGAGCTGCCGGTGGCCAGCCTCATGGCCGACAAAGCCGACCTGGGTGAACATCACGGCGAGGAATACGGCCACCGCGAGCTGCCACCAGGAGTCCCCCACCAGCCCGACCGCGACCCACCCGACTGCGAGCAAGGCCACGGCGATGGCGATCCGCCAGGCAGATTCGCCCGGCCTGCGGTCCATCAGGCCGGCCTGCCTCACCGCGCGCGACAGCCGGGCGTAGTCGCTCCCGCCCGACCCAGCCGGCATCTCCACGCCCGCGCGGGCTCCGGAATTGGTAGTCACACCGACCGCGTACCGCTCGCTGCCGCTGCCGCGCTGCTGTATGCGTGTACTTGGCGGTGGTGTGCGGACGTATTGAGCGCACTGACAGCTACCTGAGCCCGGGCTGCCACCCGTGGCAAACCGCCCAGCAGGATCGCTCCGGGCCCGACAGGCAGCCGCTCGGCGATCATAAGCGCGTCATCGATTGAGCCACGGCTGGCTCCACCCGCGCTCGTCGGCCTTGACAAGGCTGCCGGCCTGAGCACGAGGGGCAACTTGGCCATGGCCTCCAACCCCTTCGGTAACCCTGTGCTGGCCGCCATGGGCGGCTGAAGCCGACAACTCAAAAAATACGCTACGCTAGCGCAAGGTTACTAGCAAATTACTTCCAGAATTGATGAGATGTCCTGATGCCGGCTGCCAGCTGGACCTTTCTTACGAATCACGCCCAGGTGCTGCTGTGTATCGCGAGCGATCCCGGCATCCGGCTGCGTGACATCGCCGACCGGGTGGGCATCACCGAGCGCAGCGCCTACGCGATTGTGCTGGATCTTGCCGAGGCCGGCTACATCGTCAAGGAGAAGACCGGCCGCCGTAACCGCTACCAGATCCAGGCGCACCTGCCGCTGCCCGAGCCGAGCAGCAGGGAACGAACGGTGGGCGAGGTCCTGGCCTTGCTGGCCGGGAGCGAGCTACAGTCGGCTGCCGATCATCCCTGAAGCACCGGCCTGGCGCAGGCTGGTCGGGTGGATGGCGTTTTTATGGCCGCGGTTGAAGTCGAAGTTCGTTCAGATGTCACAGCGCCTGCGAATTCTGACACCGCGCGATCCCGAAGATCGTTCTAGCACCAGGAGAAGCACATGGCTCAGGGCGCGGTGAAGTGGTTCAACGCTGATAAGGGCTTTGGTTTCATCGAACCGCACGACGGCAGCGCCGACGTCTTCGTGCACCACTCAGCGATCCAGGCTGATGGTTACCGCAGCCTTCAGGAGAACCAGTGCCTCGAGTTCACGGCAACGCGCGGCCCGAAGGGGCCGCAGGCCGAGCAGGTCCAGCCTCTCTAGCAACGCCTGCTGGTCACTTACGCAATCCGGTCGGGCGGTTCTTGGGACCGAATGAGCCGCACGGCGCTAGGCCTCCAGTAGCTACAACTTGAAGAGCTTGACGCACGGCAGCGCCACGCTCACCCGCGATGATCCGAAATCGACCAGCACGTAGGACGGGTGATCGAACTCGAGGACGCTGCCGAGGCCGTACTTGTCGTGCGTCACCAGATCACGCGGCTCGTAAGTCTCAGCAGGTTCTTCGACGACGGGGACATTGAACGGACTGCCCGACAGGTACCGCCTCGGAGCAGCGGAGCGCGTTGGTTTCATTTCCCCACCGTACGCGCCTGGCCCGCCGTGCGGGCCAATCAGTCCTAGCAGCAGGTCCATTCTCGGTGACCGGGGATGAACGCGGTCGGGCAGTATCAAGTCAGCGTGCGGGGCAGTTCACGGCCAGCTGAACCGTAGGAAAGATCTCAAACAGCCTGTCCAGGCCAGCGATGCGCAACGCCCGGCCCACCGCGGGCGTTACCGCGGCCAGGCGCAGGGAGCCGCCGAGGAGGCGGGCGCGGCGCCCGGTGCCGACAAGGAACGCCATGCCGCCAGCATCGACGTGACTCACTAGTGACAGGTCCATGACAAGCCGGCTGCTGGCCGGACGAAGCAGGCGCAGGCACTGTTCGCGGAGCGCAGGTGCGCGCGTGACGTCGAGCGCACCGGTGAGGACCGCGACAATCGAGCCGCGCTCGGCCCTGGTAACGAAAGCCGGATCACAGATCCGGTCAGTGACCGTGTCCATCATCACCTGACTCCAATCGGAGCGTAATGTGCGCTGGGCCAATCAAGAACGCCGTCCCGGCGCGCCGTTCGCGCAACGGCGGCGAAAGTCCGGCGCCGGCCTCAGCCAGGCTGCACCCGTCATATCGGCTGCCAGGAACACACCGGCACTGACCAGGCCAGGGGCAGAAACGCTTACCCCGGATGGCTGTCGCCTCGCGGCGGGTCAGACCCGCACCTATCTATCACCTTACACTGGATTGACAATACCAGCAACTTACTTCCAGTATCGGTGGCTGCCCGGTAGACCCGTCCACGAATCACGCAAGGTCGTCCTGGCCTCACCTGCGGATCCACGCGTGTGGCTGAGCGACATCGCCGGCAGCGATGCAGTCGACTCGATTCGCCGTCGGCCAGATGGGCAAGCAGCGGCGCGATCCCAGTCGGCGAAGAATTCGCACGCCGCGGGGCCGAGGTAGACGAAGCGGGCGTGGTCGTCGACCTTGCGGGTCGAGGTGCCGTGCAGGTAGGCCTCCATGATGACGGCGAACAGCGGCTGGTCCACCCGCCGACGGCGCTCCAGCAGCGATGGCCTGGGCGGTCCGCTCAGTATTGCGAGCGGCAGCGGCGATGTCCCGGATCCGGGCGCCAGAGTCGCGGGCGATCTCCACGAGCACGTGCCCGTGCCCGGTCAGGAAGGATCCAGGCAAAAGCGCTCGCCGGGAAGACTCATCCTCGTATGTATATCCTCGTGAGAGAACCTTCGTGAGAATAAAAACACGAGATATTTCTCACGTCTATGTTGACAGTCTACGGTCCGCTTGCTGATCCTGGAAGCAGCCTTGATCGGGTCATAGCTCAGCCGCGCCGACCGTCATTGGAGGTAACGCAGATGCCTGAGGCTAGTTTCGCTATCGAGGTTGTGGGCAGCGCGCACGTGGTGGTCACCCCGGAAGAGATCGATGTCACCAACGCCGCGGCGCTGCGGAGAGCTCTGCTCACGGCATCCGCTCGAGGGCGCGGCACGCTGGTGGTGGACATGTCAGGGACGCAGTTTTGCGACTCGTCGGGGATTAACGTCCTGGTGCGCGCGCACGAGCGCGCCAAGGCCGATGGCGGCGAGTTGCTGCTGGTTCTCCCCGCGACTACCGTGCTGCGCGTTTTCCGCATCACCGGCATTGACCGAGTGATCCCCAACTTCTCGAGCCTGGAAGAGGCTTTCGCGCAAGCGCCCTCCGCGCGATCTGGCCTAAGCGACGCAATCGCTCCAGCTCACCACTGAGGCGCTGGGCCTTTCGGCCAGGGACGCCAGGCGCGTCCGGTTACGGGGACGGTCACCCCGCAGCCGTACACCGTCAAGGCTCGTACACATCCTTTCGCGACAGTGCTCGCCAGAACGGGCGCGATCGGGGCTCGTTTAGGCTTCGAGCGCAAACGGGCCGGATGGGTCGTGCGGAGCCGGACGACAGCACGGCCGGTCGCTACTGACTGGTCAGGTTGAGTCCGTTCTCCTGCTCGTATGCAGAGATGTCGCTGATCTGCTTGTCGATCTTGGCCTGGCTGTCGTCGGTTCCGTTGCCGGTGCGCTCTGTATATACCGACGCGCCTAGCTGCTGCAGCATCGCGTTCGCGCGCTGGTTGGCTTGAGCCTTGTCGAGCTTTGCCTTGCCTGATCGAGCTGTTTCCTGGGTCTTTTGCGCGATCTGACTCGCTTGCGCCTTGGCTCTGTCAGTTATTCCCATCTTGCGCCTCCCGATATTCCAGCGATCACAGGATCCTTCCGAAACCTCGGTCCCGAGCAGGACGCGCCGGCTGTGCTCGCGGCCCCCCCGGGCGGTGACGGCGCGGCAGGGCTCTCCGGCGCAGTTGTTGCAGCCGGGTGGCCGCACTCGCCTCGGCGCCGCTCTTATTCCACGGCAGCGTTTTCGCGGGCCTGCGACCGACTCCCCTGATGCGGCAGTGGCGTCAAAGGTCGGCACGACGGTCCCCGCGGGGCTACATTTCCCTGACCGTCTGCTGCAGCGTCTTGTCGATGTCTTTGGGATCCACGTGCAGGTCACGGGCGGTCTGCTCTCCGCCCCGGTGACGGCTTTCTTGATCGCGTCCTCGACCTTGTTCTCCCCGATCACGACGAGCGCGGCCTGGCCTGGGTCGATAAAGTCCCCGAGCTGTTGCGTCCGTGCGTGACATGCCCTTGGCGAGGTGCCCGCTGACGGCGCCGGCCGCGGCCCCGGCCGCGGCCCCGGCTGCGGCTGCGGCGCCGGCGAGGATCGATGGCGGGAAGATGAGCCCGACGGTCGCCCCTGCGGCCGTGCCCCACCACGCCCCCTTACGGGTGGCGGTCTCGTCTTTGTCCTGATGCACGTTGCCGCTGGGGTCCTTGGTGACCACGGCGGCATCGCAGGAGCCCACTACGCCCTGCGCGTGCGCGTCCTTGATGACCTGATAGTCGCCTTGTGCTGCTGCTTCATCCGGGTATGTCGCTACCAGGACGAACGTGCTGCTTGAATCGGACATACCGCCATCCCCGGTCTCGCTACCATGGCGTGCGTGCCAACTCAGCGGTCGTGCCAACTCAGCGGGTTCCCGCCGCTAGATAGCCACTACCCCCTGGCGCGGCCCTGAATCGCGGTTCGCGGCTGCCAGTCAGGTGCCCGCCCTGTCATCACCCGCTCATGGCCAAACGTGGCCTGTGGTGCTGCATCTGGCCGGGCGGTCACCAATGTCGGGATGGAGTCCGTCCGGCCAACGGCCAGTGCTAACACTGCCCGCCAGCTTTCCCCGCGGGCGCTTCATGTCTGGCCCGCCTACCTGGCCTATGCCATCAGCTTCCTGACGATCGGCGGTGCGTGGCTCCTGCACAACGCGCTGACCGGGCAGCTCGCCCGGACCGATCCGGTATTCCTGCGACTCAACCTGCTGCTGCTCCTCCTGATGGTCTTCCTGCCGACAGCTGCGGTGGCGCTCTACTTCCCCACCGCCTCAGCACGCCCACGTGGCCAGCACCGATCAGCTGGAGGCTGCGCTTGGCCCTGGCGCTGGAGCACGAACCCGCGCGCCGGCTCCGTGGCAGGAACGAAGGTCGTGACGTTGGCCGTCCGGGTATGACCGCACAAGCTATGTGCGCAACGGGATACCCGCGCCGCCACGAAATGGTGGCATGAGCGACTGCGCTACAGGCATTTGGGCGGTTCGCTCGCGGGGGCTGTCTGCGCCCGATATGACACCCTCAGGGCGACTCAGGGCGATCTAAGTCATGCTGCCGAACATGGCGGGGAAAGCATTACTGGCGATCATGACGAACGGAGTGACCGTGGCCACGGCAACCGCGCCAGCTGAACAGCCCGCTCCTCGAGGGAGGGCCGGAAGCTGGCTGTCTAAGGTGTTCGAGCTCAACCATGCAGGTCTCAACTGGCCGCGCGGCGTGCTGTTCCTGGATGTCGCGCTGGTGCCGCTGGTCGTCTTCTGGGCGATCGGGTACGAGCAGTACCTGCTCAGCGCGCTGTTCGGCCTGCTGTTCTCCGCGCTTGCCGACCCGGGAGGCAGCTACGGGTACCGAGCATCGCGCACCGCGGCCTTCGGGCTGATCGGCGCGGCAGTGACCGCGCTGGGGTTTGGCATCAGCGCTGACGCCTGGGGCTGGCTGGTGCTGGTGGCTTTCGCGGTCACGGTGGCAGCCGGTTTGGCTGCCATGTTCGGGGTGCGCAGGTTCGTCGCTGCTCTGCTCCTCAACATCTGGTTCATCGTCACCCTTGGAATCGGGGTCAGCTTCCATCAGCACGCCCATCTCACCAGCTACACCTGGGCCCAGGTGCTCGCCTGGGCCGGCGGGTCGGCGCTGTGGATCGCAGTCACGTTCATTGCTTGGCTGGTCCGCGGTCGCAAGGACCGGCCCCAGCCGGTCGCCGAGCTGCCCGGTGACACCTCGCGGCACAAGCTGAGCTGGCCAATGATCATGTTTGCGGTGATCCGCGCCCTCGCCCTGGCCGGAACCGTCGCGCTTGCCTTCGGGCTGAACCTGTCGCACGGCTACTGGATACCGATCGCGACCATCGTCGCGATGAAGCCCGGCCTGGAACAGACCACGCTCATCGCCGGGCAGCGCCTCTCCGGCGCCCTGATCGGCGCCGCGGCGGCGGCGCTGCTGCTGCTCATACCCGCCAGTGAACACGGGCTCAGATTGCTCGCCATCGAGCACGGCCTGGAAATCGTCGCCATCGTCATCCTGATGCACGGGGCCGCGATCCGCTTCTGGAACTACGCGCTCTACTGCGGGGCCATCGCCGCCGGAGTGCTCATTCTGGTCGATCTCCCGCAGCCTTCTAACTATTCCGCCGTGGGCTACCGGGTGCTCTGGACGCTGTGCGGCGTAGGGATCAGCCTCGTCGTCATGCTCTTCGCCGGCATGCTCGCCAGGCGGACAGCCAGCGTTCCGTCACAACCAGCCTGAACCATCGCTGACGCCGGTCGATCCTCGCGCCCGCGATCGAGGTGATTGCGTGATACCCGGTTGGCGGGAGATCCGGGAATGGAGCGCGACCAGCAGCCCTCGGGCCAGCATGAAGGCGGTCAGCCGGGCGTGGCCCTCCGGCACCTTCAGGTCGAGGCCGCGCTGCGGGCTCGTCCTGCCCGCCGGCTAGTCACTGTCGGGCACGGTGCTCGACAGTGACTAGCCGCAGTCGGCGCACAACGTGGTAGCCGTCGAACCGGGCGAAGTGCCCGCAGCGGTCCGCTTCGTACTCAGCACCAGAAGCGCGGGCCGCCAAGATCGGGACCCGCGCGATGCCTAGACTCCGGCGGGCAGATTTCCGGTTTGCTCGGCGGTGGCGGCCCAGCTGGCGAGCATTTTGAGGCTGTCGGCGGTGGGGGTGCCGGCGGCTGCAGTGTAGGCGAGCA
>Ga0335078_10001122_pt1 | contig 40519 bp, 32 predicted proteins | sample Lox_Sample_32_FD_206711 | JGI IMG/M metagenome (GOLD analysis project Ga0335078, IMG submission 206711) | Soil microbial communities from Loxahatchee National Wildlife Refuge, Florida, United States - Lox_Sample_3.2 | ecosystem: Environmental > Terrestrial > Soil > Wetlands | place: USA... | reverse complement strand
AGCTTCTAGCTTTGTTCGTGTGGCGCGGGCACTCTTGCCCGCGTCGGTCGTCCCTACAGGGCTTTGTTCTTTCACTTCGTCTACCCAGGGCTTACGCCCTGGCTAAGATGGTTCGCCCTTCGGGGCTGCAACTCAGTAATACTGGTACAGCTTCTTGAACCTGTGCCGCAGGGCGGCGTCAACGCTTTCCAACTTCGACAGGTAGAACTCGCGCATTTGAGCCTGGTCGGAAACCGTCAATGACTCGTACAACGCCCGGGTGGTGCTTCCCGACTTGGCCAGAGTCTCATCCACCCGCTCAATCACGGACTGAGCGATGACCTTGTCCCAGTCGCGAACCCTGATGCCTTTGCTCTGCACCTGCTTCAGGAATGCTTCGGCTTTCTCCGGCCGGAACGCCCGCTCAATTGCGGACTTCAGTTCGTCGAATTCCTTCTGCTTTTCAACTTTGATGGTTGCTTGTTCGAAGCCCACCGTAGTCCTCAATCAAATCCTGGAGCGGGAGACGGGAATCGAACCCGCGACCAACAGCTTGGAAGGCTGTGACTCTACCACTGAGTTACTCCCGCCCGTGCAGTCGTCAGTCTTCAGTCGTCGGTCTTCAGCAAAACCGTTGCCCGGACCGAATCTCTGGAGCCGATGACCAGGATTGAACTGGTGACCTCTCCCTTACCAAGGGAGTGCTCTACCAACTGAGCTACATCGGCCTGAACTTTTTTCCGAACTCCCTGCAAAAACGCAACGCAGCCTGCTGCATCCCCTGCCCCGCACCACGCAAGACGTAGCCAGCTAGGCCTCTACATGCTACAGGCTGGCTTCGCGCTCTTCGTCGGCCTTCTCGATCCGTGTGCGCCAGTAATACAGGGCTGCGCGAAAGGCGAACAGGCCGAGCACGACTAATGTTGCCGTCCGCAGGCGGACATCGAAATCAAAGAGCCGAACCGGCTGGTCGGACAACGTGCTCCACGCCAGAACTCCCAGCACTGCGTAAGCGATCAACGCCAGCACGAACTTCTTTTTTACGTCCAAGGCGCGTCACATTGCCAACTGCCAAGCCTGTAGTTCGTTAGCGGCTAAAGCCGCGGGCTATCGCCCATCTTGCGGCACGGCTGAAGCCGCTTCCACCGCGGCGACCGGCTTCCACTCGCGTGGCCGATTTGCTGCTAGCCGCCAACCACCAATCCCTGGTGCACAGGGAAGGATTCGAACCTTCGTACCTCGCTAGGAGGGACAGATTTACAGTCTGTTGGCTTTAACCACTCACCCACCTGTGCACATAAAACGAACATCCGTGGTTCCTTGCCGGGCATTTCCGGCAGCCTTATGCGGACAAGCAGGGCGAAGCTCGCAGACTTTACACAGAATAGAAGAACAGTGTGAGTGCGCAAGAAACCTGTGGCGCAAACTGCCACACCTGGACGATCTATGGAGTGTTGCTGGAAAATTCTATGCTGTCACCGCGCCGCGTATCGCTGTTTATTCCGGAACCGTTCTCTGGAGCTGGCGAAGGGATTCGAACCCCTGACCCTCTGATTACAAATCAGATGCTCTACCGACTGAGCTACGCCAGCAGTCTGGGGAGCATGGCCTTTTGGGCAATCACACAACCCCCTTGATCCCTTCGCACATCCGGGACAACTTTAAAAGGTACCATAACGGCCTTTTGCGTGCAACCGGTTCGCGCCCTCGGTGGGGATCCAGCCAGTGCCCTTCGCCACAGGAACTTCTTTTCCAACGGATTCACACGGATTCCACGGATAACAAACATTTCTTGATTTACATGCGCGGGCATCTGCGGAAATAAGGGAAGTTTCACTCCGGCAGCACATTCGCCGTCGTCCCCCACTCTGCTATCATTCCCACCAACATTTCATGCGCATTCGCCGCAGGCTTCCAATTCTGGCCGGCGTTCTCCTGGTGGCAGGCGCCGTGGCCGTGGTTGTCTTCCTTCTCAAGCACGCACCGCCGGAAGCGGCACGCCTGTTGCCCAGCGCGGATGGCTTCATCTACATCAACCTGCGCGACATTCGCCGCGCCAATATCGGCGGGCAGTTGGCGCCGGTCTCCTACGATCCGGAATATCAAAAGTTCCTGGAGGCCACCGGCTTTCAGTTTGAGCGTGACCTGGACGAAGCCGCCTTCGCCATCCACTATCCCACGGAGGCGAACAGCAAGGCGGAGCCCCGCTATTCGGAAGTGTTCGTCGGAAAGATTCAGGGCGACCGGCTGCGCCAATTCTTGCGCAAGATTGCCAGCTCGGTAGAAAGCTACAACGCGACCGACATCTACACCATTCATCTTGAAGGGCGCACGCTGCGGGTGGCGATTTTGGGAGTGGACACAGTGGCGGCCTCGAACGTAGATGACCCGGAGGTGATTCGCGGCATGATCGAGCGCTCGCACAAGCTGGCGTCGCCCTTCGCCGGGCCGGCGCTTTTGAGGAAGTACTACAAGAAGATCCCATTCACCAGCCGCTACCTGCCCTTTGCTGGTCTGGCGTGGGCAATTTTCCGCGTGGAACCACTGGTGGGGCGGGTAGATCCTACGCCCATGGGTTTATCGTTCTTGTTTGCCAAGCCGGCGGTGGTGGTGGCCTCGTTGCGGGCCTTCAACGGCGTGCACATGCGAGCGGAGGCCTTTACCGACAGCTCTGAAGACGCCAAGCATGTGGCCGATCAGCTTACGACCTTCCTGACCATCTTTCATACGGCGGAAAAGAACGCGGGAGGCAACGGCACGGACCCTGATCTAAAGCAATTCTTCGATAGCCTGAAGGTGGAGCAGGACGGCGAGCGTGTGGTGCTGACGGCCACCGCGCCGCTGGGCTTGATCCACAAGTTGACGCAGCCGGAGCCGGCGAGTTCGCCCAGTGTCAAACCATAAACGCGGCGGAGGTTTCAGCCCTGGCTAAAACGCCCGCGGGTTCTAGGCCAGCTCCAATTCAATCTTCTTGGTGTCGGCGTCAAGCTTTGAAATTCGAAAGCTCCGAATCTGCCCGGCAGTAACGGCTTCGGGCTTGGACGCACCGGCTGCCGCACCGCCCTTCCAGCGGGCTTTCAGCATGGCGCCCAGTGATGAAACATCCGGTTTCGATTCGCCGGTCGTTGGGCCGCTCAGTCCCTGCGCGGATGTGCCCGGCGCCACGCCCTGCCCGGAAATCCGGCAGATTCCGTATATGCCTTCGCCCAGTTCTACGCGTGCCTGCCCGCCGGAAACTTCGCTCATGCGGCCCGTGACCGCATCTCCTTGCTTATGTTCAGCGATGTACTCATCCAGGCCGGTGGGCGCCAATTGCTTTATCCCCAGCCGAATTTGCCGCTTTTCCGCGTCCAACGCGAGCACTCTTGCCTTGACCATTTGGCCCACTCGGAGCACGTCCTGCGGATAATTGATGCGCTTCTCGGCGCTGATGTCGCTGACGTGAACCATGCCCTCGACGCCTTCCACCACCTGCACGAAGGCGCCAAATTTTGTGAGGTTTGTGACCGGCCCTTCGATCACCGAATCCACCGGAAACTTCTGCACCGCGCTGGCCCAGGGATCGCCCAGCGCTTGCTTCAATCCCAGCGAAATGCGACGTTCGCCCGCGTTCACTCCCAGAACCACGGCTTCCACGGTTTCGCCGACTTTCAGCACATCGCTGGCAATGCGCACTTTTTTCGCCCAGGACATTTCTGAAACGTGGATCAAGCCTTCGATCCCCGGCTCCAGTTCGATGAACGCGCCGAACTCCACCACGCGCCGCACTACTCCGTGGATGTGCTGCCCCACCTGATATTTCCCGGCAATCGCATCCCAGGGATGGGGCAGAAGCTGCTTCATGCCCAGCGAAATCCGCCGCTTGTCGGCTTCGTTGGTTATTTTGAGGACCTTCACCTGGACTTGATCGCCCACCGAAAGCACGTCTGCCGGCTTGTCAATCCGGCCCCAGGAAATATCGCCGACGTGCAGGAGGCCGTCTACTCCGCCGAGGTCAATGAAAGCGCCGTAATCAGTAAGACTGCGGACCTCGCCGCTCACGGTTTCACCTTCTTTGATCTGGGAAAGCCTGCGGTCCTTCACCGCGCGCTCTTCTTCTTCGACGACGGCGCGGCGGTCCACGACTACGTCTTCGTCGGCCACATCGAGCTTGATGATGCGGCAGCGAATTTCCTGCCCCACCAGCTTCTCCATCTCGGCGGCGTCGCGGGTCGCGCTGCGTGAGGCCGGCAGGAACGCGCGCACCCCAAGATCCACGCTGAGCCCGCCTTTGATGGCGCTGGTCACCGTGCCTACGATAGTCACCTTTTCGGCGAAGGCACGCTCCAGCGACGCCCAATCTTTCGGCTGTTCAACCCGGGTGCGAGACAGCTCGTAATAACCTTCGGGATCGCGGCCCTTTACCGAAACCCGCAGCTTGTCGCCGGGCTTGACCGTTTCGCCAGCGTTCTGGAAGACCGCCAGGGGCAGAATGCCTTCGCTCTTGAAGCCGATGTCGAGGTAGACCGAATCGGCCGAGACGACTATCACTGTGCCTTCGAGCTGCTTGCCGGCGTCTTCGTTTTTGCGGGAATGACTCTTCTCGTACTGGGAGAAAAGATCCTGGAACGACTCATTTTCGGTCGTGGAGTCGGCGGGCGAGTCGGGAACTTTGGGATCAGGCATGAAGCGGCGGCAACCTTATTGTGATTGTGGACGACCGATTACTTACAAACGCTTGACGCAGGTTCTTGTTTGACCAAACTAACCATGTTGTAACCACAATGCGTCACTATAGCCTGTAATCCTGAATAGCATAACATCGGCGTGCGGTCATCTACCCCAGCGGAAGTCCATGGTCTTTGACAGCGAATGCAGGCGCGGTCGGGGACGCCCGCGCCTACACTAGAATCTTCTTTCGCACTGGCAGGGGCAGGGTCTCGCAGGCGGTGCGCAGTACCAAGCGCGGGGCGCGCTCACGAATGCTCATTAAGTAGGGCACCGTTTTCTTGGCATCGGCTTTGGCGGTTTCGCGCAGCAGCCAGCCCAGGCCTTTTTGCACCATGTCGTCCTGGTCCGCGAGCAAGAAGTCAGAGAGCCGCTTGATCTCGGGGAAGAACATTTTCCGCCGCGTGCCTTGGATCAGCGCCACGCAGGCGGCGCGGCGATGCCAGCGATTCTTCGACTTTGCCCATCGAAACACTGCTTTGGCCCGCGCCGGCGTGGCTGCGATCATGGGCGCGATCAGATAGTGCACGAGGCCATCGTGGTCGGCCCAACTGCTGACGCGCGCCAGCCACGATTCGAACAGCTTGAATTCGGCGTCGCCGAGTTTGCCGGTCAGTTTTTCTAGCAGGAAGACGGCGAAAACTTTCTCTTCGAGATTGCTCCCTTGGAAAAGTTCATCGGCCACACGAACCAGGAACTGCAGGTCTGAACTCTTGAGAATCTCTCGCCGCGTGCCCACGGCAGCCCGCCGCAACGCGGTTGTATACCATCCGTGGGATTTGATTTCCTCTTTGAAGAACCACTGCACGCCGGAGGCGTGCTCGGTTGAGCCGCCGTCTTTCAGCAGTTGCCGGATCTGCGCGGCGACACTAACCGGATTTGATCTGGCGTCCATTAATTATGTAGGCGCGGCGTTCTTGCCGGTGCTTCCGTCTCGTCAGAATCCTCCAACGCGCCGATCGGCGCTGCCGCACACGCGAGGACGCGCGCGCCTACATTCAACCGCTTTGGGGCCGAAGCGTCTTATCATAAATCCACAGCAATCCCGCCGTCGCCACTCCAACGGCCGTTACTACCCACCAGATACGCTGCGGCTGGTGCGTAACTTCACCGAAATGATGAATGAGCCTTCCGCCCAACCAGCCGGCGATCAGCGACCCAATGCCGATTGGCATAAACGCGAAGCCCATGTAGGTGCCCTGCTGGCCGGGCGGCGCCAGGCGCGAAATGTACTCGTAGTAGCGCGGCGACTGGATGATTTCGCCGACGGCGACCGTGAACAGCGCGAGCACCGCCATCGTCACCGTAGGGTGCACGGCAATGATCAGCCAGGCGAGCCCGGATATGAGCGTCCCGAGAATTATGGCGCGGAAAGCGGGCAGCTTGCGCGCGAGAAAACTGACGGCGATCTGCAGCGTGATCACGGTGAGCGAATCGGTAACCAGCAGCAGTTCGGTATCGGCGCGAGCGTCAATGTAGTTGTGGACGTAGAGCGGCAGGGTAATGAATTCCTGCCAGAAAACGATCCAATACCCGGAGAAGATGAGCAGAAAGAGCATGAAGCGCGGATTGGAAACCACTGTGAGGAAGTTTTTCCCGGCCTGGACGAGAGTTGTGGTTTCGACTTCGCCAGTCCCGCGGGGTTCTTTGAAAAAGAGCAGCACGGCGAAAAACATGGCGAAGACGCTCACCCCGGCGACGCGAAAGACGTTCTCCACGCTCAAGTGGTGGTGAACCCACGAGGCAACGTAGGGCCCGGCAGCGCCGCCGATATTTACCAGCGTGTAGTAAATCGAATAGCCGATGGAGCGGACATTTTCTTTGGAAGCCCGCGCCGTAGTGCCCACCACGCATGGCTTCACCAGCGCCACACCCAGTGCAGGCAGCATCACGAGAATAGTCACCAGTGCGGTGAGCGGCATGACGCTGCGGACGGGCGCGAGCCAGGGTGATGCGATCGAGCCGAGCAGGAAGTAGGAACAGCTCAGGATTAAATAGGCCAGCGAGAGTGAGCGGCGGAAACCGAGGCGGTCAGCGAGAGTTCCGCCAAAGGCGGCCAGGAACCAGACGAGGCCTCCGAAGAGTCCGGTGAGGCTGCTGGCGCGCTCGACGCCGAAATTCAGGCTTTCATGCAGATAGCGCGCCAGCGAGGCGAACGCTGCGTAGTACGACAGGCGCTCGAAAAGTTCGCTGATATTGGCGACCCAGAAGGGGCGCTCGAAGCCGGTGCGAATTTCGTGAAAGCGTTGAGAAAAGGTCAAGGGGTTGTGCAGGCGCGCGTCCTCGCGCTTGCTGCTTTCCTTTGAATTAAAACTCGACTTCGCGGGAACTCCCAGCACGGGCGAGGACACGCGCGCCTACATTCGCCGGCGAACTTCCTCGGCTGACAATCCCGCTACCCGAATCACCTTGCTTCGGCTGCCGTGGCCGGAGGCTATGGTAACGGAGGAACGCGGCACCCGCAAAAGATTTGCGAAAAACTCAATGCAGGCCGCATTGGCCTTGCCATCCACGGGAGGGGCGGTGATTGCCAGCTTGAGGGCATCCCCAACCTCGCCGGTGACGGCGTTTTTCCTGGCACGCGGGTGGACCTTGACGGCAAAGCTTGCGCCTTCAGGCGAGTCTTGGATGGGGATCATTGGCTGTTTCACATCCGAGAACCGGAGAAAAACAACTTCTTTGCCACGGATTTCGGGGATTTACACAGATCAAATCTTAAACTGATTTTTCTCACACCGAATCCGTGCAAATCCGCGTTGATCGGTGGCAAAGAAGTTGTTTTTTCTGTAGTCAATCTTTCCCTCTCGCGCCAAAAATGGCAGTCCCTATGCGAACACGGGTCGAGCCCTCTTCAATCGCAACCTCGAAATCGTGCGACATGCCCATTGAGAGAACATCCATGCCGACCGCGGACATGCGCCGTGAAGCGATCTGATCACGCAGCCTGCGCAGCGCCTGGAAAAAGGGCCGTGCCCCTTCCGGATCTTCGGTAAATGGCGGCACCGTCATCAGGCCACGAATTTCGAGGTTCGGCCAGTTTGCCGCGCCGGTCAGAATGCGCTCCAGTTCCGGAGAGTCCGACGCCAGGCCACTCTTGGCCGCTTCGCCGCCGACGTCGATTTCAATCAGGACGGCGAGCTTCTTGCCGAATTGCTCGCCCGCGAAGTTCAGTTTTTCGGCCAGCCGGACGGAGTCCACCGAATCTACTGCGTCGAAAAGCTCGGTGGCCCGGGCGGCTTTATTGCTTTGCAGATGGCCAATCATGTGCCACTTCGCGCCGGCCAAGTCGCGCAAGGCATCAATCTTTCCGGCGAATTCCTGCACCCGGCTTTCACCGAACTGGCGCAAACCCGCGTTGTAGGCTTCGCGAATCTGCGCCGGAGGGAACGTCTTGCTTACCGCCATGAGCGAGACGTCTTCGACGCCGCGACCAGAACGGCGACACGCAGCCTCGATGCGTTCTCGCACCTGCGCGATATTCCCGCCAACATGCATGGAATCACCATGAACTCTGGACTTCAGGCTCCCACAGGGAAAAACAGGCGTTTGATATCCAGTTTCGGAACCAGCGTGAGGAAACCCGCCATATCGTTATCCTCGAAGCGGGCAACCGAAGCGCCAGCAGTTCTTGCCTGCACTTCAGCGCCATGTCCTTCACGGGTACCACGGACTAGTAGAACACGGCATTCGCGGTTTCTGGTTGCATTGCGGGTATCGAAGCTGCCGCCTGAAAAGCAAGGACAATAGCCACTCAGAAGGTGGCACGAGGGAAACCGTGCGACGTTAGCTCGGGCGCTTTGGCGACTGCTGACCGAAGACGATGACTGCTTTACATGATCGCCATTGGCGGCGCGGGCTCACTGGGGTCACCGGCGCTGGTTAGGGGCAGCCAGACCATCAGCATGGCTAAGCCGGCTATCACGAGCATCCCCCCGACCAGATAGGAAGGCTGGCTGAAAACTTGCGGCCGGGCCCAGGCAGGGGCAAACTGCAGGCCTGCCCAGACCAATCCGAGAAGGGCCTCGCCGGCGATCAATCCAGAGGCGGTGAGAACTCCGGCATTTTCTACCCGCGCCATCTGCGCCTGGTTCAAGCCGCGCCGTTTGGCCAGCCAGTCTCCCAGGCTGCGGATCGCCCCGCCTACGAAAATCGCGAACGTGGTCCCGAACGGAAGATACATTCCCACCGCTACCAGCATGGGGCTTTTGACCTGCATCATAATCATGGCGATGCCGAATATGATCCCCACTCCCACCAGCGCCCATGGCATATTTCCACCAACGATGCCTTGCGCCAACGCGGCCATGAGTCCAGCCTGAGGTGCGGGGAGGTCCACACCGCCAAAGCCGCCGTGACCCGCGCGAATGCTGCCTGCGTTGAGCAGCATCAGCGGCAGGAACATCACGAAGCTGGCCACAACCACCGCGATCAGTTCCGCGATCTGAATCTTTTGCGGTGTGCCGCCCAGAATGTAGCCGACTTTGAAATCCTGCAGCAGTTCTCCCGCGACTGAAGAAGAAACGCAAACCACCGCTGCCACGCCCAGCACTGCCGCAACCCCGGAAGACCCGGAAACACCCAGCGCCACCATGAGCAAGGCGGCAATCAACAAAGTGGAAAGTGTGAGGCCGGAAACCGGATTATTAGAAGACCCGATGAAGCCCACCAAATTCCCAGAAACTGTGGCAAAGAAAAAGCCCACAACCAACATGACTACCGCCGCTAATACTGCCGGCCAAACCAACCCCGAAATATGGATGTAAAGCAGGCACATGAGCACGAACACCACGGCGATCAGTGCGAAAACCGTTTTGAAACTCATGTAGCGCTCAGTGCGGCTGAGTTTTGCCCGCTCCTCGGCCGTTTGCCGCACATCGGCGATCGCTTTGCCGAAACCTGAGGTCAGGCTGGCCCGCATTTTGAAGAGCGTGTAAGCGGCCCCCACCAGCATTCCGCCGACGGCGATGGGGCGGACGATATATCTCCACACCGCATCCGCCATCCCTGCCCAGTCGCCGGGCGTGTCCGCAGGCAGGTATTGCCTTAGCTGCGGGCCCAGGAAGTAAATCATCATCGGGACCAGAAGTCCCCAGGCCAGCACGCTACCGGAGAACTGGATGGCGGCCAGCCGAATCCCGATGATGTAGCCGACGCCCAAGTAGGCAGGGCTCACACTCGGCGCAGCGAATACCGTGGTGCCTCCAGTTGCCAAGGCATTGGCATTGCTGGCCGTGCCCAAGCGAACCTGACTGTGGCCCAGATTGCCGACCTGGAGATAAATGTCTTTATCGGCCGCATAGAGGCCGAATTTGCCCAGCATGTAGACGATGCCGCCTAAGCCGATGTTCCAAAAGAGATATTTCGCGGCCTGCGCACCACGTTGTCCGGCCTTGTGAATCTCTGCCGCGGCTACTGACTCGGGGAAGGGCAATTCCGGGTCTGTGACCATCACCCGCCGGACCAGAGAAATGAACAGCACTCCCAGGATGCTGCCCACCATCATCAGCGCGGTGGCTTTCCAGTATTCATGCAATCCGAATGAAGGCCACGCGCCGGAAATCACAAAAGCCGGAAGGGTAAAGATTGCTCCCGCTGCCAGGCCCTCCCCGATGGTTCCCGAGGTACGCGCGATGTTCTCCTCGAGCACTGTGCCTTTCCAGGTGCGCAACACGGCCATGCCGATGACCGCCGCCGGATAGGTCGCCGCGATGGTGATGCCGGCACGCAGCCCCAAGTAGGCATTGGCCGCCCCCAGAATCACGGTCATAAACAGCCCCAGCAACACCGCCCGCCAGGTAAATTCCTTCATTTCCATGTTTTCGGGGACAAAGGGCTGGTGGCGATTGAGGTCCTGCTCCGGCTTGACCGGGGTCTGGCTGCTCATTGGCAAAGTCCTCGCAAGTGGCTACAGGCATTCAAGATAACCTAAACCCGCGCACCTTAGCACGTGCCTGCACACTTTACAAGCGGGGGCGGGGGAGTTGGTGCGCCACATCTGTTCTTTAACCGGTTTTTCACAGCGTGACGATACCGATTTCCGTTATGATCGCATCTACTAACGCTAACGTGTGAAGTAGGCGCCATTGAGACAACTCTGGCCATGCGCGAAAGGGGAATCGTGACCACTTTTCGATGCAAGCGCTGCGGCCATTTGGTGGGTTATCGGTCGCGAACTCGCGGGCCCGTTGAGAAGTATCTTCTGCCGCTGGTCCTAGTTCGCCCCGTGAGATGCGGCGGGTGTATGCGGCGGAGCTATGCACCGGTTTTCGTTCAGGTCGGGCCACGCAGGGAAGACAGCGCACTCGTGGCAGCGGGGAAAGTACGTAGCGAAAGCCCCTCTTCCTGATCTTACGATGAAGGGGTCTGACCCAGGCAAGCCCGGTGCAATAGCCTGAGCACTTTGGAGACGTTTGCACGGTGTTGGCGACGCCGGTATACTGGGAGTAATTTCGTCCGGGCAGATCCCTCTCAGTTCCGCTTGGACGAGGGAGGCCCGTCTTCAGCAGTAGTGTCGAACCAATTCGCCCCCCCGGGGCTGGAGGTCCAGCCCGACGAAGTGGGTTGGGCACGTGGGCCAATAGTTTGGCCGAGGGCTTGTTTGCAACTTTATTTCCCGCTCATTGCCGTCTCTGCTCCGCCCCGCTGATTAACATCTCGCGTTTACCAGTTTGCCAGGCGTGCCTGTCTGCATTGCGGCCGATCAGCGGCGGCAAATGCTCCATTTGCGGTGAACGCCTGAGCACCCCTTATGCCTCGTCTGTCGAAGGCGGGGAAGCGCGCTGCAGTTTGTGCAGCCGGCTGCAACCGCCTTTTGTCCGGGCAACAGCGTATGGCAGCTATGAAGGCGGGTTGCGCGACCTTGTTCAGCTGCTTAAATACGAACGCGTCAGGCCGGCGGCTTCGGTGCTGGGCCGCATGCTGGCGGAGGCCATCACAGATCTCGTGCCGGCCTTCGGCGAGAATGAGATCGCAGTTGTGCCGGTCCCGCTGCATTCCCGCAAGCTGCGGGAGCGCGGATTCAATCAGGCAGAGTTGATCGCCCAAGCGGCGCTGAAGCTGCATCCTGCCGGCGGCAAGCTGGCCTTGAAAGCGGGCATGCTTGAGCGCTGCCGCCCGACTTCGTCGCAGACCGGCCTTACCCGGCATCAGCGGCGCGAAAATCTGCGCGGAGCATTTATAGCGCCCCGCCCGCAGGAGGCTTCGGGCCGCGCGTTTCTGCTGGTTGACGATGTATTCACCACGGGAACAACAGTTTCCGAGTGCGCGCGGATTCTGCTCCGCGCCGGCGCATCCAAAGTATTTGTGGCCACGGTGGCCCGCACGCTGAAGGCGGAAGCAACTTTCGCGACGGCTGATACGGGCGCGGAAGGCTCGATCGCGATGGCAGCTAACGCGTAGGATTTAAGAACGATTTATGTCGGGAAGTTGGCACAATTCGATGAGCGGTTTCGAGCGGACGGAAACTGCCTCGGCCGCGCACCAGCCTGGCGACGGCCATACGCTACACGCGCCGGTGCTGGTGCTGAACGCGTCGTATGAGCCCATTAACGTGTGCGCCGCGCGCCGTGCCATCGTTCTGGTGCTCAAGGGCGTGGCCATGACCGAGGAAGAGAACGGGCACTACCTGCACGCTGCGCGTCTGGCTTTGCGTGTGCCTTCTGTGATCCGCCTGCTGGAGTACCGCCGCATCCCGCACCAGACTCGCGCGCTCTCGCGCAAGAATATTCTGCTGCGCGACCGCAATACCTGCCAATACTGCGGCGAGGTTCTGCCATCGAGTGAACTCACGCTCGATCACGTCGTGCCGCGCTCTCGCAACGGCGCTTCCACCTGGGAAAACCTTGTGGCCTGCTGCCACTTCTGCAACCGGCGCAAGAGCAACCAACTCCCGGCCGAGGCCGGCATGAAGCTGATGCGCGAACCGCGCGCCTTCAATCTCCACACCAGCCGCCACATCATGCGGTTGATGGGGTCGGATAATTCCTGGCGGAAGTATTTGTTCTTCTGAGGCAAATTCTTTGCCACGGATCTGCGCGGATCAAACCCTAACGTCTTTCGGCGCCAACCAGCTTGTCATTCCGAACCAAGCGAGGAATCTGGTCCTGGCGGCCTCGACCGAGACCGAGATTGGTCGTAACTTTCGCTCCTCGGAGTAACAGTCTTGCTGGAACCCAACTCGGACAAGGCGCGAAAAAAATAGAAATCAGAATTTGCTCCGTGTGAATCCGCGTAAATCCGTGGCGAAGACGTTGGTTTTGTGCGCGGCTCAGTAGTGATTAGGGCTTGGGCGGCGCGGGCGGCGGCGACGTGGGCGCGTCCGGCTTTTGATCACCCTTCTGCACTTCTTTCCCTTGGTAGGTGATCTTCACATTAGTGCCGAAGCGCTTGTAGTCTTCGTATTTCACGATTTCGACGATGCGCACGTCCTCGTGGGAGAAGTGCAGCGTGTCATCGGCCTTGGTGTAGGCGGGAAACCAGTACTTGCCATCCACCTGCTGGCGCCAGGTGGTGAACTTCGGAAACAGGTTCTCGTTGTTCTTCTTGCGGATATCGGGGACAGTTTTGCCGTAGGTCTTCACGATCTGAAGGTCGTGGTCATCCACCCATATGCGCCCCTGAAAGTAACGCTTCTTGCCGACGATCTCCTTGGGCGCGATGTCGAAAACGTAGCAGTGCAGCTCATCTTCCTGTTGCTGCCCGACGTACAGGATCTGATATTCGCCGATCTCGTCGCTGGTGAGCACAAACGGCAGGCGGTGGCGAATATCGTCCAGGTCTTCCGACGACATCATGATCAGCTGCAGGGTGGATTGCGGAGCATAGACCACGTTCTCCAAGCGCTTCCCCTGATCGTCGAAGACCACGTCGAACACCTCGTGGTACTCGCCGTTGTCATCGGGTGTCTTCACTAAAACGTCTTGCCGGTAGGTGTACTGGTCGCGGGCTTCTTTGAATTCCTTCTCTTTGGCGGCGAAGCGCTGGATGATCTCGTCGGGGGTTACGCCGTTAGGCTGTGACTTATTCAGTTCCCCTTCCTGGGCCAGGGAGCGCACCGGCAGCAGTCCACTGATCGCAGCCGCGATTACCAAGGGCGCGATGCGCCACAGCATCTTCATAGGGGATTAGTTTAGCGGATTTTAGGATGACGAGGGGGGAACACCGCTGCTCCTACGCTTGTCCCTCTCCGCTCAGGGGGCCAAGCGCGAAGAGCAGCGTTTCCCTACCTCAATATCTTAGATTGCACGATTCCGTTTCGAGTTGGCCGACGGTTGATTTTCTGGTTGCAAGTGGCTTTGGGTAGCAAGCATTTGGCACCTGGCACTTGGTCGTATGGTTTTCTTCTGTCGCGACAGTCTCAGGGCTAAATGCTAAATGCCAGGTGCTGCCAACACTCTGCGGAAAACTCGCCCGTTACTGATGCACATGCGGGCTCTGGGCGGGATTTCTTCGTGGCGGTGCCGGGGCCCTGACCACCCGAATGTCGAAGTTTACCGGCAACAGCTTGGGCGGGTAGCAGGCGGAATTGTCGCAGGCCTGATATTTCAGCCGCCCGTGCACAGCGTATCTCCCGGGCTCGATGTGGGCCAACGGCCTTACCGAGACTCCTACGGTGAAGTCCCCGGTGTAGACGCTGAGGCTGTCGTCCGGCGAGAACACAAAACTCATCTGCTGGCCTTCGGGATAGCTGATCTTTCCAATCACGACATCGGTCGGAGGATCAAGCCAGAGCCGGGTGGGAATCAGCAGTTGCGAGCCGGGCGTGTTGGAGTTAATGTGCAAGCCCGGCTTCACGCGGAACTGCAAGTCCACCGCGGTAGGCTTGCCTCGCGCCATGGTGGTCATCGGCACCGGCGCCATGGTCACGAAAGCGGCGCGCGGAGCCCCCAGGTCTTGCGCAAAAATGGGTACCCACAGGCACACTGCGAAAAAAACGCCTCGCGCCGCACAGCCTCCGCTTTTTGTTAGAAAAGCAAACATCTTTGGAAAGCGGTTAGCAGGCCATCGATCCGAAAAGACGCCCCAGGTGGAGAACGCCCCGGTGTCTATTTCTGGACCTGCGCTACGTTCTGTCCCAGCACTTTCTTGATGTCGTCTTCGATTTCGCCGCGCCCCTTCAGCCCAAAAACTTTGTCAACGATCTTGCCCTCGCGGTCAATGTAGAGGGTGGCAGGAAGAAATTCGACACCGCCGTAGGCGTTTTCCACCGACTCTTTTCCCATCAGAATGGGGTAGCTCACGCCCACGCCCTTGGCAAACTTGGTCAGGTCGGCGGCGGTCGCGTCGTCATCCACGGAAATGCCCACCACCTGCAGTCCGGCCGGCCCATACTGCTTCTGCAATTCCTCAAACCATGGCATTTCGATCTTGCAGGGTTCGCACCAGGTTGCCCAGAAATTCAGCACTACTCCCTTGCCGCGAAAATCGGAAAGATGGATGGTTTTGCCGTCAGTGGACTGCAAAGTAAAATCAGGCGCCAGTTTGCCGGCCAGCGCGGCCTGCACGTTGGCCTGCGGCGCATGGCGCGACATCTGGAAGCCGAACACCAGCGCGATGGCGATCACCATCGCCACCACGAGAATAATTACGGGATCGCGTTTCACGAACACTCCTTACAGCGAAAAGCGGTTCAGGAACGACAGGTAGCTCGAAATAATTGTAAATCTTCCGATCACTAGCAGCACGCCCAAGGCGATGAGAAGCGCTCCGCTGGCCACCTCCAGCGCGTGCATGTGGGCGCGGAAGCGGCTGTAAAACTTCAGGAAGCGCTCGATACCCAGAGACGTGAGCAGGAACGGCACCGCCAGCCCCAGCGAATAGATGGCCAGCAGCAGGACCGCTTTCATCACCGTGTCCTGCGCCGCCGCCAGGGTGAGAATGCCGGCCAGGATCGGTCCCACGCACGGAGTCCAGCCGAAGGCGAAAGCAAACCCGATTACGAACGCGCCCCAAACGCTGCTGCCGCCCTTCACTCCGTGCAGCCGCTTATCGGCATAGAGCGCCTTGATGCGAAAAATTCCGGTGAGGTGCAGCCCGAAGAGGACGATGAGCACTCCGGCGACCTGCGCCAAGATGTGCTTGTACTGCCCAAGCACCTGGCTGACTCCCGTCGCCAACGCGCCCAGCATGATGAATACCAGGCTGAAGCCCAATACAAAACTGACGGAATTCAGCATTACTTTGCGCAACAGGCCGGCTTCCTGGGCCTGCAGTTCTTCCACGCCTACTCCCGAGATCAACGACACATAGCCCGGAACCAGGGGCAGCACGCAGGGCGAGAGAAAGGAAACCAGCCCGGCCAGAAAGGCGGCGATAGGAAGCGGCAGCGACGTCATGCCGGTTCATTGTAAACCGAGTGTGCTGGCAGCGGCTATTACGTAAGATTCTCAAATATAGGCGCGCATACTCGCGCGTCCATAGTTCACAAAACCATGCCAAGAAATCACGCCTGTCCATTCGCCGAAAATGTCTGCCGTTGTTAGAATGGCAGTTCGCCATGGATCTCGCTGCCATTCAAGCCGTGCTGCGCGAGCGGAACATTGATGCGTGGCTTTTCTACGATCATCACCATCGCGATCCCATCGCCTACCGGGTGCTGGGATTGCCGGAGAATCTGATGGTGACGCGCCGCTGGTTTTACCTCATCCCCGCCGAAGGCGATCCCATTAAGCTGGTGCACAAGATCGAGGCCGGACACCTCGACACGCTACCCGGACGCAAGCTGCAATACGCCGGCTGGCAGGAACTGTTCGACAGCGTGAAATCCATGCTGACCAACTACCGCGACATCGCCATGCAGTACTCTCCGAACAATCTGGTGTTCACGGTTTCGCTGGTGGATGGCGGCACGCTCGACCTGATCCGCGGCTTGGGCAAGAACGTGGTGAGTTCCGGCGATCTGGTAGCGCAGTTCGAGGCCACACTGACAGAAGAACAGATTGCCACTCATTTTGCGGCGCGCGACGCCATTGACGAGATCGTTGCCGCTGCATTTCAGGAGATCGGCAAGCGCGCGCGCAGCGGCGGAACTACGGAGTATGAAATCCAGCAGTGGTTTATGGAGGCTTTCGACCGGGAGAACCTGGTCACCGACGATCCCCCGATCGTCGCAGTCAATGCCAACAGCGGCAATCCACACTATGAGCCGCGGGCGGAGAAAGCCGCGCCCATCCGCGAAGGCGATTTTGTGTTGCTGGATGTCTGGGCCAAGAAGAACACGCCAGGAGCGGTGTTCTACGACATCACCTGGACTGGCTTCATCGGACCTGCGCCCTCGGGGCGGATGCGGGAAGTCTTCGAGGTGGTGAGCCGGGCGCGCGATGCCGGAATCAAAACTGTGCAGGACGCAATTGCTGCGGGACAGAACCTCCCTGGCTGGGAAGTGGACCGCGCCACTCGCGCCGTGATCAAAAAAGCGGGATTCGGAGAATACTTTATTCACCGCGCCGGCCACTCCATCGCCACGGAAATTCACGCCAACGGCGCCAACATGGATGATCTCGAAGTCCACGACGAGCGCCAGATTCTGCCCAATTCCTGTTTTTCCATCGAGCCCGGCATTTACCTTCCTGAGTTCGGGGTGCGCAGCGAGGTAAATATGCTGGTGCGCCGCAATTCCGCCGAAGTTACTGGTAGAATCCAACGAGAGATCGTAACCATCTGAATGGCAAATAGCGCCGAAGATAAGAAGCAACCAGCCGCGAACCCACCGAGAACTATCTCCCAGGGTGACTCAACGATGGCGGTGATTGCCCCCGCCGTGGGCTGGCTGATTCCCGGCGCCGGGCACCTGATCCAGAGGCGCTGGGTTCGCGGCTTGCTGCTGTTTGCCGCGATCGTTCCCATGTTCGTGCTGGGACTGGCGATGCAGGGACATGTTTATAAGCCCAATGGCGGCGACATTCTCGACATTCTGGGATTTGTGGGGGACGTGGGCGCAGGCGGATTGTACATTCTGAGCCGGGCGTTGAGCTGGGGCGGTGACGCCATCGGACGCGCCACCGCCGATTACGGCACCAAGTACATTATTGTTGCAGGCCTGCTTAATTTCATCAGCGTCGCCGACGCTTACCACATTGCGATTGGGAAGAAACCATGAACCTGGAACTCTCCCATTTCACCGCGGCGTTGTTGTTCTCGATCTTCGCCTCGGTGGTATTCGGCATCACTCAGCGCAATGCCGTCCGCGAACAACTGAAGTACGGCTTGTACTGCTTCGCCATGTTTATCGGTGGAGTATTTGTGGCGGGTTGGTTGATGTGGGCGCTGAGACGTTAGCTTCGCTTCATGCTTCTAACTGCTGCCTTCCAGCCTCTGGGATCCTTTCAAGTGCGGCCGACCTTCCAATAGTGCCAGGGTTGAAGCGATGCGGGCATCACACAACCGCGAGAATTTGTGGTCATCGTACCTGGGATTGACCCTTCGATAGCCCGCAAGAACTTCAGTAACGTGGCCGCCAACCCGAGAGCGCTTTAATCTCTTGTCAGTGCCTGCTGGGACACAACGCTACCAACGCACCAAGATGGTGCTGCCGCTGCGCGTTTGGCTAAACGAGCCGAGCGGCGACGCGGCTTCGCTCGCCCACACCCTGGACATCAGTCCGATTGGCGGGCGGTTGGGGGGCCTGCGCTCGCCTGTGCATCCGGGGCAGACCATCACTTTGCAGCGCGGCCAGCGCAAGGCGCAGTTCCGCGTGGTGTGGTCGAAACAGCTCGCTCCGGCTGAGGTGCAGGCCGGCATTGAGGTGGTGGATGGCGGCCGGAATATCTGGGACGTGGAACTTCCTCAACAGGGACCTGGGCAGTCGCAACCTGTCGAGTTGGAGGCAGCGGAAGGGCCGCCGCTAACCTCGGGGCTTGCGGAAATAATAGATGAAACGAGCGCTCCTGAACCCATAAGTTTTTCTGCTCGTGCTAAACGTCACGCGCCTTCAGATACTTCCGCACATGAGCCGGCGCACACGCACTCCCATGCGCATTCTGCCCATTCGCACCTCGGCGGACATTCGCATCCCAGCCGACACTCAACGATGAGTTGGGTCGCTGCCGTAGGGATGCTGTTCTTTGTCTGCTCCTTGGCCTTGCTGATCCGGTATGAAGTGTTCACCACTGCCAAGATCGAGCAACCTCAGGTCCCGGCACCTGCGCTTCCGACCGCGGCCGAGCTTGCGGCCATGACTCCGAAGCCAGTTCGACTCGTTCCGCTTGCAGTCAACGATGAAGATGCCGGGCAGCGAGTGCAGGTGGCGGAAGCGCCCAAGGGGCGGGTGGAGTATCCGGTCGCGCCGGAAGCAGATGTGAAGGGCAAGGTAAATTTGAAAGTGGTGATCGCCACCGATGGCCGCGTAAAGCAGGTCTTGCTGGTCAGCGGCCAGCAGATGCTGGCCCGCGCCGCCGAGCAGGCGGTGAAATTGTGGCACTACAACGAACACCAGCGCAATGGCGAGCCGGTCGAAGCCGAGACCAGCGTAGTCGTCAGCTTCCTGGGCAGAGATGCGGTTTCGCTCCGCTTCCCCTCATCCAACCGAATCGTCGCCAACTAACTCCGGCCTTACTCACCTCAACTCATCCCTGTCGCCTGTGCGGCAAGCTGCAATGGCGAAGCAGACCGGCATTCACCGATCAGCACGCCGTCTTCTACAGAAACGACCTCAGCGGCAATCCACCGATTGGGCTCGTGATTCCCACTCAACCGCAGCTTCAGATAATTGTCAGTGAGGGCTTCGACGACAGCGCCATCCGAGGCATTCAGGGTGATGGCCTCTATCGTCTTTCCAACGAAAGAATGCATGAAGGCGCGTTTCTTCTCTTCCGCTAATTCGCGGAGAATACGGTTGCGCTCGCGGGCAATGTGTGCCGGAACCTGGTTCTTCATCGCAGCCGCGGGCGTACCCGGACGCGGCGAATAAGTGAACACGTGCAGATAAGTGAATGGCAGCTCTTCCACCATGCGGCGAGTTTCCTCGAATTCTGCGTCGGTTTCGCCGGGGAAGCCGGTCATCACGTCGGCGCCGATGGCAGCGGTGGGCATGGCGGCGCGGATCTTTTCGATCTTTTCGCGATAATGCCAGGGGCGGTATTTGCGGTGCATGCGGCGCAGAACCGCGTCGCTGCCGGACTGCATGGGAACGTGGGCATGCTTGGCGATGCGCGGAGAAGCGGCCATCAGCGCAATCAGTCCGTCGCACCAATCCATTGGCTCGACGGAGCTGATGCGTAGTTTTTGGAGCATCGTCTCGCTCAGGATCGCGCGGACAAGGGTCTCCAGCCTTTGCTCGTTGGCCGGCAGGCGTTGGCCGCTGGTTGATCCCCGCATGGGCAGGTCTCTGCCCCAGCGCCCCAGGTTGATTCCCGAGATCACCAATTCCCGATAGCCGGCTTCGACCAGAATGTTTACCTGGCGGAGAATTTCATCCAGCGATAGCGAGCGGCTTTGACCGCGTACTGATGGGATCACGCAGAAGGAGCAGCGATTGTCACAACCGTCCTGCACTTTGAGATTGGGGCGGGTGCGCTCGTTGGCAGCGTCGAACACTGGAGCGGCCTGCAGTTCGGTATGAGCAAAGATGTCCGAAACGAAGATTGGTCGTTGGCCGTTGGCCGTTAGCCGTTGGCTTTTGCCGGGCGCTTCCTTCTGCTCTGGTAAAAGGCTGGAGATCGGGACGAAGGAGGGCTCGACTTCTTTCCTAATTCCACCGGCCAGGAATAAATCCACGAGGCGATGCTTGTGCGAATTACCGATTACTGCGCTTACACCCTCAAGCACGGCCAGTTCTTCCGGAGAGCGTTGCGCGTAGCACCCGGTGACGACGATTTGGCAGCCTGGATTCTGGCGGCGAATGCGACGAACTGCGGCGCGGGCATCCTGGTCGGCGGCAGCGGTGACGGTGCAGGTGTTCAGCACCACTATGCCCGCCTGCGCGGGCGCTTCGGCACGCTCCAAACCTCGGTTACGGAATTGCTGCTCGATAGCGGCGCCGTCGGCCTGGGCAGCACGGCAGCCGAAGTTTTCTACGTAGAAGTTGGGCACGTCTTAATGGTAACCGAGAACAACTTCTTTGCCGCGGATTGCGCGGATTCACGCGGATTGATCCTTGGGAGAATTTGCTCGCTTCGCTTGCTGGACAGCCGAGGCGGCCGTCCCTACACGAATATTACTTGCACCATTTGATTTTATCTGTGTTGATCCACGCGATCCGTGGCAAAGAACTTGGCGAGCAGTTCGGGCACACTTCCGCCCTGGCATTCCGGTTGAATCGGGAAGGCGGGAGGAAGGAAACAAGCCCCGCCGATTCGAAGACCGCTGACTGCCCCAGAGCCTGTGCAGGTTGCCCGAGCGCAACCGCTACGAATTCAGGCCGTGGCTACCCGCTTCTGCTGGAAACACTCCCGGCACAACACCGGGCGTCCCTGCGTCGGCTTAAACGGCACGGTGGTGTCTTTGCCGCACTGTGAACAAACCGTACGAGTCTCAATTCTGGAAAAGCCGTGCCCCGAACTCGCCGTCCCCAGAACGGCGACCCGCTTGGACTTGCATGCTTTGCAACGCTTGGGTTCGTTCCTGAACTGCTTATCGTGAAAAAACAGCTGCTCGCCCGCTGTGAACACGAAATCAGCACCACAGTCTACGCACTTGAGTACCTTGTCCTGGAATTCCATTGAGAGATGCTCCCTTCAGCCCGCTCCCCGTTACGCATCCCGACGCCAGACAAAAGTTTCCTTTCGCTGGGCGCTGGGGCGCACAGAGTCTTGCAACATCCCCCCTCTCAATTTTTCTCCCTTGAAATTACCCCTGGGTTCGGCCCGCCACGCCCGGGTTGGGCGTGGGAACTGCAAAAACTGGAAGAACAAATCCTGCCTAATCGGCCCGGCGGCCAGGCCGGCAGGTAAAACAAAAACAAGTGGGCCACTGCCTTTGAGAGGCGTGGCCCACGGACTTATTCCTGTTCCTTGCGCGCTTTCTTACGGCTGCGCTTGCGCGCCAAGGCTTCTTTCACGCGTTTCTTTTCGCCCGGTTTCAGGTAAAAGGAGTGGCGCTTGACCTCCTTAATGATGTCTTCCTGCTGTACCTTGCGCTTGAAACGACGCAATGCGTTCTCGAGGGATTCTCCCTCTTGGAGCCTGACTTCCGCCAACTACACACACCCCCAAACTGGTCCACTAATTGGACGGCCTAGAATTGCAAGGTTTGAGGGGACAAGTCAAGAAATATGTGTGATTTTGAGCGCATAAAATGTGGCATTTTCGCAGTTTGTATCCAATTCTGTTTCAGAAATTCAACTTCAGAGCAAGTTGCAGCTGCCGGGCTGCATAAGCATCGGTGGCTTTCAGGGGGCTTGCGGGAGCCCGGAATTCTGCCGGGAAGTGATAGATTCCAGTAGTGTTAGATATTAGTACGAAGGCTCCGGCCGTATCCTGAAAACCATCGTCGGTGATCTGAACCCGCTGGTTGTCACGATTGAGCAGGTTGAAGGCCTCGACGATCAAGTCGGCCTTCACCCGGTCTCCCAAGAAAAGCCTGCGCGTGAGTCGCAGATCGGTGGTGGCGTAGTCGGGGCCGAGCAGCGAATCGCGGCTTGTGCCGGGAAGGCGATCGTTGCTGTCGTTGCCGTCCTGGTTGGCGTCGCCAGTGACGCGATCATCCACCGGACGGCCGCTGCCATAAGTGTAGACTCCGGCAATCTTCCAGTCGTTGAAAGTCTTCGCCAGCCAGGGATGCTCACGGCCGAAGAACTTGGGATCGGCGATCCAGGAAAAAACCAGGCGGCTTCGCTGGTCGGTGACGCTGGGGCCGCGTTCGGCGCTGGTGTTGTAAGAATTCTGTACCGTGGCGGGCTTTCCGGCGACGAGTGCATCCTGGCCGTCGTCCACGGAGTGAGCATAAGTGTAGGCGAGGCGAAAATACATTCCGTGGCTCATGCGGCGGCGGATGGAAAGCGTTGCCCCGTGATAGACGCTGCCAGCCGCACTGTCGAACTCATCAATCGAGCCGAGTTGCGGAATGGGCCGGGCCAGGGGATTAATGCAGGGTGGAAACGGGCAGGTGAGCGCCGGGGTGAGCTGCCAGGTGGAGAAAGAATCTACGTTGTAGTAGGTGCCCAGGACGTTGGTGCCGGTGGAGTCATAGACCGGATACTCCACGTTGACCGGCGGAGGCAGATTCACGTCACGAGCGCGTAGAAGATGTTCGCCGTGCACATAGGTGTAGGAGATTCCCACGGCGAGGCGATCGGCCACTTCGCGCTCCATGCTCAGGCTGGCCTGCTGCACATTGGGTGTCTGAAAATTGGGCCCGAAGGCGGAAATGTCGCTTTGCGCGTAGCGCAGAAGACTGGCCGGCGGAGCGCAATATGATGCCGTGAGCGCACAAGTGTAGAGCGGATTGGGATATTGAGGAAAAATCTGGCGATCGTAGAAGTCCGTGTTGTGAAGAAAAAACTCGCCGGATGTGGCGCCGTTATCGCTCTCCACCGTGGCGGTGTAAATCTGCGGAATGCGCGTATAGAAGAGGCCTGCGCCGGCACGAATCACCAGCGGCCGGTCGTCACCGATCGAGTAGGCTAGCCCGACCCTGGGCGCAAAGTTATAGGGATTGAATGGAACTTTGCCTGACTCCGGCCACAGCGGGTTAGTCACCATGCCCTTCTTGCTGAACGTCTGCAGGTCATAGCGCACGCCCAGGCTGAGGGCGAAATGGTTGGTGACGCGAATCGTGTCCTGCACAAAGGCCGAGTATTCATTGGTGTCGGGATTGGTCACCGCCGAACCGAAGTCCTGGATGTAATAGCGCGGCACCTGATGGGCGAAGGCACGCAGCGGGGTGAACTCCGCTAGGTCCGAAGACCAACCTCCGCCGATTCCGGCCTCGCATGTGAAAGGCGGGGTCAGACATTGCAGTGCGTTGACCTTGATCTGATCGAAGTAATACTCCCCGCCGAAGAGCGAAGGGAAAAAGTCGTAAATCCATGTGAGTAGGGCATCGCCGCCGAACTTCCAGGCATGTCGGCCGCTATCGAAGCTGAGGGTTTCCGCCAGGTGCAGGCGGTGCTCGCGGGTTTGGCGCGGCAGGATGGAAGCGCGGCCGAACCCGTCACTGATTCCATAAATGCGCGTCAGCGGCGCCGAGGAGTTGCTGAACGACTGCTGCAGGTCGCGGGAGAACTGGGCGCGCAGATGGCTGAGCAGGTGAAATGAGAGGCCGCTGGTGAGGGCGAGCGATCCGGTCTCGGTTGCCACCTTCTCCGTGCCGTTGTCACTTATGGCGTAAGTGGTCAGCGGGCTGGCAGGATCGAAGAACACGTTGTTCGTTCCCCAATAGCGCGAAGTGTTCAAGCGGGCCGAGACCTGGTTGCGTGGGCTGAGGGAAAAATCGAACTTGAGGAAGCCGGCATTGCCCAGCATTTTCGCCGGATAATTACCCGCCTGCGTGTTGAGTTGCCGCGCCGCAGAAAAAACCAGGGACTCGTCGCTGGCTTCGTAATCCCCCGGCGTGGCCGGATTTACGCTCGGCGCCGGGCTTATCACGGCGCTGCCGTTGTCGAAGCGCACCACCACGGGAATATGGAGGAGGTGCTGGTCGAAGCCGGCGTAGAAAAAGGCGCGATTGCGCTTCAGCGGACCTCCGGCGGTGAAGCCGAATTGCTCCTGCTGGCTTTTGGGTTTGAAATCCATGAAGGGATGCTGCGCGTCGAACAAGCTGTTGCGAAAATATCCGAACAGACTGCCGTGCATGTGGTTGGAGCCGGACTTGGTGATCACGTTGACCACCGCGCCTCCTGCCCGGCCCAGCTCCGCGCCGTAGGTATTCGAAGACACCCGGAATTCCTGCACTACTTCATTGGAAAACTGATAAGGCGCGCGGTAGCGGCCGCGCGCCTGGGCGAAGAAGGCGTTGTTGTCGTCCGCGCCATCCACCAGATAGCTGGATTGATATCCGCGAATGCCTCCGAACGCCAGGTCGCCGTTGGAAGCTGAAGTCAGGCCGCGCGGGTCCTGGGTCACTCCAGGGGTGAGCAGGGCGAGGTCGGTGAAGCGGCGTCCGTTAAGCGGCAATTCGTTGATGGCGCGCTGATCAATCACCGAAGAAACCGAACTGGGGCGAGTTTCGACCAAGGGCGGCTCTTCGGACACGGTGACCGTTTCCTTGGCTCCGGCTACCGTCAGGCGAAATTCGATCTCTGCCGCCCCCCCGACTTCCACTCGCACATGCGGCGTGATCTGCGGCGACATACCCTGCGCAACCGCTCTGCCGGAGTATTCGCCCGGGGGCAGCAGGTCGAGCGTGAAGCGGCCCTCGGGATCGGCGGCCACCGCATAGCGAAAGCCGGTAGCGGCACTTACAAACACTACGGTCGCGCCGGCGATGCGGCCGCCCGTCGGATCACTCACCGACCCGCGAATGGCGCCGGTGGAAGCATCCTGCCCGAAGGCGCGGTCAACCAAGGCGGAAAACAGGCACGCAAGAAGAATGATGAAAGCAATAATCAACGAAAGAGCGCGCAGCATAGGACTTCACCTGCGAAAGAAATGAAGGCAAGTCCAGCGCGACGGGAGAGCTTTTTGTAGCAGGGAATGGGGAAGGCTGTCTGTGACGGATGAACATTTTTGTGGGAAGTCGTCCCGAAATGGGAAAGTGGTTCGTGTGGGGCGGGCACTCTTGCCCGCCAAGTTGTCAGGAGGCAGGAGGGAAATTCGCTGCACGCAGCGGCGGGCGAGGGCGCCCGCCCCACACCAGGCTACGGCCGCTTCAGTAGCTGGAACCCGGTGGTTTCCAGGATGCGCTTGACCTGGTTGCGGGCGTGCACCGCCCAGGGGCCAGCAGTGTCGAGCTTCACGTAAGCCCGCCAGTGCCTCAGCGCTTTGCGCGGCGACTTCGCTTTTTCGAATGCCAGCGCAAGGTTGTAATGCGCGTCGGCGTAGGTGGGAGCGAGTTGCAGAGCAGTTTGGTAAGTGGAGATGGCTTCGTTGATACGCCCGGTTTCGTCGAGCACATTGCCCAGGTCGAAGTAGGCTAGCGCATAGCGCGGGTCGATTTCGATAGCGCGGCGGTAATGGCGCTCAGCCAGAGCGTAGTCCTGGCGGTTGTAGTGCAGCGTGCCCAGGTTGATGTGGGCGGCGGCGTGATCAGGATCCATGGCAACTACTTTTTCATATGCCTCGATGGCCTCGAACTGGCGCGAGGGATCTTCCTCGAGCGCGATGCCGCGGGCAAACAGCTCATTTACATCGGTCAGGGCGGCCTCAGCCTGGGGCACGGGGCCGGCAGTGACCATATGTGCTTCGGGAGGCGAAAAGTCGAACATAAACTGGCCGGCGATCGGTTCGACCAGCTTGCCCTCATGGCGGAAAGCGATGCGGTGGCCCGCGCTCATGGCTCCCGCTTCAAGCAAAGGGTTCTGCATGCCCGCAGCCTTCCGCATCGCCGCCATGGACTGGCGTATCACCGCCGGGCGCACTTTGCGGGCACAGAGGTCGCGCACTTTCTGGATTTGAGCGAGATCGGAAAAAGAGTAGCTCGTGGCTGCCACGACCAGGCCGGTCTTTTCCCAGACCGTCAACTGGCGCGGCGTGAGCCGTAGAATGCGCAGCACATCCGCACGACTGTATCGGTTCACGGAAGTATCAAACAACTCTTGTGTATTATCCGGAGCTTGCCGGTGATTGGCAAGTGGAAAGTCGGGCGCCGGGGAACCTGTGTGGGCAATGCAGCGGAAATGGTGCAGTTCTTTCTGCGCCTCAGCGGCGGTTCTTTGCGGCCCGGCGATTTAGGACTTTGCTCTTGCCCGCCCGCCACCAAAAGCTTAAAGCGCCGAGAACGCTGAGGACATCCGCCGAGTGCGCGGAGAGGTTGCGCCTGCAACAGACTAAATTGGCCAAGTTTCATTCCGGGAATGGCGGGTGTGCCCACGGTTAGTCTGGGGCACGAATCTGCTCCGCCGGATTGCTCTGGCTGAATTAGGTTGTTAGCGAATCGTTAGCCAATCCTGCTTCTCCGCAAGGCAATGTGAGTGGTGTGCAATTTCTGACGCAGTTCTTTTCTTCCGGCTTCATGCCCCATGGTTACTGCTACTTGTGGGACCCGTGGATGGTCTGGCTGCACGTTATTTCAGACGGCGTGATCGCCTTCTCGTACTACTGCATTCCCGTCGGCCTGGTTTACCTGGTGCGCCGTCGCCGCGATTTCCCCTTCAACTGGATTTTTTGGATGTTTACAGCTTTCATCCTGGGTTGCGGCACGACCCACCTGATGGAGGTCTGGAATGTCTGGCACGCCGCTTATCCGCTGGCGGGGATCATCAAGGCGATCACTGCGGCGGCATCGCTGGCTACTGCGGCGATGCTCCTGCCGCTAATACCGAAGGCGATCGCCCTGCCCAGCCCAGCCCATCTGGCGGCCGTCAACCAGGAGTTGAAGTTGCAAGTTGCGGAACGGGAGCGGGCCGAGCGCAAGATTCGGGCCATGAACGCCGAACTGGAGCAACGAGTGAGGGAGCGCACCGCCGATCTGCGCAAGGCCAATGAGGCCCTGCGCGAGAGCGAGGAGCGGACGGCGAGTGTTATCGCTTCGGCGATGGATGCGATCATCAGCGTGGACGAACAGCAGCGCATTCTGGTGTTCAATACGGCCGCCGAAGAAATGTTCGGCTGTCCCGCGAAAGAGGCGCTGGGAAGCCCGCTCGAGCAGTTCATCCCGGAGCGCTATCGGGCCAGCCACGCCGGACACCACCATCATTACAGCGAACAGGGAACGACTCGCCGGGTCATGGGGAAACTCGGCGTCTTAACGGCCTTGCACCGGGACGGCACGGAGTTCCCGGTAGAGATTTCGATCTCGCAAGCGGGCAGCCGGGGCAAGAAGATTTTCACCGCCATCGTGCGGGATGTGACCGAGCGCATACGGGCGGAAGCGGCGGTACGCGAAAGCGAAGACCGGCTCCAAAAGGTAATGGAGAACATGGCCGAGGGACTGGTGCTCTCGGACCTGGATGGCCAGTTGCTTTACTGGAACCCTGCGGCCCTGGAGATGCACGGCTTCGGCAGCGCCGAAGATTTGCGCCGGCTCCTGACGGACCTCACGAATATCTTCGAACTCTCAACCCAAGAGGGAGAGGTTATACCGGTTGATCAGTGGCCCCTAGCACGAATTTACCGTGGCGATCACTTGCGAGACTGCCAGTTGCGGGTCCGGCGACTGGATGCGGACTGGGAGCGGGTTTTCAGCTACTCAGGGGCCACTTTTCTCGACAGCGCCGGCAAACGCGTGGCGTTTGTCACGGTCACCGACATCACCGAACACAAGCGGGCGGAGGAGTCGCTCCGGGACAGCGAAGAGCGGTTGCGGCTGTTTATCGAGCGTGCGCCGGCGGCGCTGGCGATGTTTGATAGCGAAATGCGTTATCTGCAAGCCAGCCGCCGCTGGCGGGCGGACTATGGTTTGGGGGACCGCGAGCTTCTCGGGGTCTCGCACTACGTCATCTTCCCGGAGGTCTCGGATCGGTGGAAGGAAATCCACCGCCGTGGACTGGCAGGCGAAATACTGCGGGAAGAAAGTGACCGATTCGAACGCGCCGACGGCTCGGTGCAGTGGATTAGGTGGGAGATACGCCCCTGGTACGAGATGAAGGGAGCGATCGGCGGTATTGTGATCTTCGCCGAAGACATCACGGCCAGCAAGCAGTCGGAAGAGGCTTTGCGCCAGAGTGAGGAGCGTTTTCAGGCGATGGCAAACGGCATTCCGCAACTGGCGTGGATGGCCGAAGCCGACGGGTCCATCTTTTGGTACAACCAGCGCTGGTATGAATACACAGGCACGACGTTCGAGCAGATGCAGGGTTGGGCGTGGCAGAGCGTACACGATCCCGCCGTGTTGCCCAAGGTGCTGGAGAAGTGGAAAGCCTCGATCTCCATCGGCCAGCCATTTGACATGGAGTTCCCGCTGCGCGGCGCGGACGGGCGTTTTCGTGTGTTCCTAACTCGCATTGTGCCGGTCAAAGACCCGGAAGGACGCGTGGCGCGCTGGTTTGGGACTAACACAGACATCAGCGAACGCGAAGAAGCGAAGCAACGGCTGCGCGAACTGGCCAGCATTCTCGATCTGGCCCAGGTGATGATACGCGATCTCGAGGGCCGGGTCGTCCACTGGAATTCAGGGGCACAGCAGCTTTACGGCTACAGCCGCGAAGAAGCGCAAGGGAGAATAGCTCAGGAGCTGCTGAAAACGGTTTTTCCGGGGCCGGCCGAGGAGATTGAAAAGGCGATGCGCGAAGACGGCCGATGGGAAGGAGAGTTGCTCCAGTGCCGAAAGGACGGGACCGAAATCGTCGTGGCCAGCCTGTGGGTGCTGCATCGCGACGAGCAGGGCCACCCCTCCCGCATCCTGGAAGTCAGCACCGACATTACCGAACTGCGGCGCTCGCGCGAGCAACTGGCAGCTCAAGCGGACGAATTGTCCCTCCAGGCCAACGAGTTGATCCGTTCGCAGCAGGAGCTGCAGTCCCAAACCCGCATGTTCAAGCTGGTGCTGGACAGCATCGGGGAGGGCCTAGTGGCGGCCGACGAGCGGGGGCAGTTTCTGCTGTGGAACCCAGCGGCCGAAAAAATCCTCGGGCGAGGCCCGGCAGCGCTCTCCCCTGAGCAATGGTCTCCCCATTACCAGGCCTATCTGCCGGACGGAATGACCCCATACCCGACTGAGCAGAATCCCCTGGTGCGGGCCATGCAGGGAGAGACATGCGACGCGGAAATGGTGATCCGCAATCCCAGGCTGCCCGAAAATGTGTGGATCGCGGTCAACGCCCGTCCCCTGCGCGATGAAAACGGCACGATCCAGGGTGGTGTGGCCGCGTTCCGTGACATCACGCAAGCTAAAGCTGCCGAACGGGAAATCCGCAAGCTGAACGAAGGGCTGGAACGGAGGGTTATTGAACGCACCGCCGAGTTGGAAGCTGCCAACCACGAACTGGAATCCTTCAGCTATTCGGTTTCCCACGACCTGCGGGCGCCCCTGCGCCACATTTCCGGCTTTTCAAAAATCCTGATGGAGGACCATGGCGCCGATCTGCACCCGGATGTGCAGCATTGTGTTCAGAACATCGAAAACGGCGCTCGCAATATGGGAGTACTGATCGAAGAGTTGCTGAACCTCGCGCGGGTGGGCCGGCAGGCGGTGCAGCGCCAGCCGACGGACCTCGACGCCCTGGTACTGGATGTGATTGACATTCTGAAGCCGGAAACCCAGGAACGGCACATTGAGTGGAAGGTTGCCCGCCTGCCCAGAGTGGACTGTGACCCTACCCTGATTAAGCAGGTCTTTCAGAACCTGATCTCCAACGCGCTGAAGTATTCGCGCCCCCGGCCCTTGACCGTGATTGAGATCGGGACAGCCACCCACTCCGGAGAGCAGGCCATCGTTGTACGCGACAACGGCGTGGGCTTCGATATGAAGTCCGCCGACAAGCTGTTCGGCGTTTTCCAGCGTCTGCACAAGGGCTCGGATTTTGAGGGCACCGGCGTTGGCCTGGCCACGGTGCAGCGCATCATCCAGAAGCACGGAGGCCGCATCTGGGCGGAAGGCGAACGCGACCGTGGAGCAACTTTCTATTTCACGCTGGGGGTATGCCTGACAGAGGAAACAACGGCTGCTCCGAACACTTGATCGGCGGCCGGTGAAAATCAGTCCGCTCGTTCCAAATCGGGAATGAGTACAGACCTCAGAGCGCTCACCCGGCATTCGGCTGTTTCGCAGGCTGGGATGCTTCCGCTAGGCTGAGTCTGGATCGGGTGTTGGCCAGAATTATCAACTGAATCGGCCCGGCATATTGCGATAGCCGCACGAAGCTATGCCCCTGAAACCGGAAGACTCACGAAACTCCGCGCTGGGAGCGCCCACCGAATCCGCGCTGGCGGCGGCCGCTGAATCCGGTCTGCTCAGCAACATCCAGGACATCGAACTGGCACTGGAAGCTTCGCCTAATGCCATCGTGATGGTTGACGAGGCAGGCAAGATCACCCTGGTCAACTCCGAGATGGAGAAAATGTTCGGTTATGGCCGGGGCGAATTGCTGGGCCAGCCGGTGGAGATGTTGGTGCCGGGGGCGATGCGTGCGGACCACCAGCGCCACCGGGCGCACTTTGCCAAATCTCCTTCGCGCCGGCCGATGGGGGCGGGCCGCGAGCTTTGCGGTCTTCGAAAAGACGGCAGCCAATTCCCGCTGGAGATCGGGCTCAATTTTGTGCGGACGCCCGGTGGATTGCGAGTGCTGGCGGCCATCAGCGACGTTACGGTTCGCAGGAAGATAGAGGAGTCTCTGCTGCAGGCGCACAAACTGGAGGCCCTAGGCACTCTCGCCGGGGGCATGGCGCACGACTTCAACAATATTCTGTTGACCATTGCCGGCAACGCCAAGCTGGCCCTGAGCGAGCTCTCGCCGGGACATGCGGCGTACTTGAGCGTAGTGGAAATCGCCAAGGCCAGTTCCCGCGCGGCGGCGCTGACCAAGAAGATCCTTGCCTTCAGCCGCGACGCGGAGGTGAAGCGGGAAGTGGTGAGCATCCGGCGGCTGGTGGAAGAGGCTTTGACCCAATTGCGCGCCACCTTGCCCCTAGGCATCGAAGTCCGCTCCCGATTCGCCCCCAATTTGCCGCCGATTTCTGCCGACCCGGTGCAGGTCCGCGAGGCCATCCTCAACCTTGGATCTAATGCCGCAGATGCCATCGGCGAGCGTTCCGGTATTTTGGAAATCGCCGCGTCGGCGATGAACGTGGGTGGTGACGGGTCTTCCATGTCCTCGCGGTTGCTTGCCGGCCCTTATGTGAAAGTTTCGATCAAGGACACCGGCCCGGGGATGGACAAGCGGGTGCTGGGAAGAATTTTCGAGCCTTTTTTCACCACGAAGACGCAGGGGCGCGGCACCGGCATGGGGCTGGCCATAGTTCACGGCATCATGAAAAACCACGCCGGCGATGTCACTGCTTACAGCGAAGCCGGCAAAGGAGCGGTGTTCAACCTATATTTCCCCGCAGCGACCGAACTCCCCGCGGAAGCCCCTCCCGCCGCCGCCCCCGCGAAAGGGCAGGGGCAGCACATCCTGTACGTGGACGATGAAGAACCCCTGGTCATGCTGGTGACGCGCACCCTGAAACGCCTGGGCTACGAAGTGACAGGCACAACCGATGCTGCCGGGGCGTTGAGAACTTTCCGTGAGAACCCGGCGACCTTTGACGCGGTGGTGACCGACCTTTCCATGCCCCTGATATCGGGCACAGACCTGGCCAAAGAAGTCCTGCAAATCCGTCCTGACATCCCGGTGATTCTTACCACCGGCTATATCCGTCCGCAAGACCAGGAGTTGGCGAAGCGCATCGGGGTGTGTGAACTCATCCTCAAACCGGACACGGTGGATGAACTGGGGAGTGTCCTGAACCGTCTGCTGACCGAGGGCCCGCCAGCCAAAGCGGATGGGGCCAGCGCCGGTTGACTCAAAGCGATAGCGATCCGCACTGGTTGTGAATCCGCACTGGCAAATGCCGTTCCACTGCTGCCTGCCGGTTTTGGCAAAAGGCGCAATCCGGGCAGGCAGAACGCATACCAACGGATTAGTAAGTGTAGACGCGCCCGCGGCGCACCAGGGGCTTCTCGAAATAGTTCCAGGAAAGAGCGGCCAGCAGTATTGCCATCCCGACTCCAACCAGCATTGCCCCATTCGTGATTAACGCGGTCATTGGCAGATGCGCTGAAGGCGGTATCTCACGGACTATGTCTAGACAGAGTGCGTGAAGCAGATATGTCCCGTACGAGATGATCCCGAGTTTCATGAGAGGGCGGTTGCAAAGGGTGGCGCGGACAAATCGGTCTTCGGCCGTGACCGCCGTCAGCAGTGCCGAGGTATAGAACAAGTCCAGCACGGAAAACTGCAGGCCATAAAGCGAGACCGTGGAGCCTGGATAGGACACAAGATCAATAAGTAGCACTGCCACAAGCAGCGCGCTGGAACAGAAGTAGAGCAAGCGGCGGTGACTGACCAGATAGTTCCAGCTCCTGGGTTCCCTCACCAGCAAGGCAGAGAGAACACCCAGGCCCAGACCGTCCACACGCAGCACCCCGTAGAAGTCGGGGCCCCTCATGGGGGAGAAGTACGTTAGCAGAACGCGGAACAATGCAGTGCCGATCACGATAGCCAGGGCGACGTGCCAAAGGCGCTTTCGCGACACGCTCCACACGACTAGGGGCAAGGTTAAATAGAACTGCTCTTCGACCGCAAGGGACCAGGTGACTCCGAGTCCGCCTCCAGTGAAGTGCCCGGCCACAGCCATCCAGATGTTTTGAGTGAACGTAAAGAAGGTCCACCACGGAACCGGGCCACGGAATACGCCTGCCCAGCTGGCCGGGGCCAGGCCGTAAATGCCGGCGTGGTACGCCAGCCAGCACAAGCAAAGCAGCGATAAATAAAGCGGCAGGATTCTATACGCCCGCCGGAAATAAAAGGTTTTGAAATAATTCGGCGATTCGCGTGCGTCAAGCAAAATGCCGCCGATGAGAAACCCCGAGAGCACAAAAAAGAGGTCCACGCCACTCCAGGTCAGCGCCCCGAGTCGAAGGATGCTTTTGTAAACGGGGGTGTGGACATTCATTCGCGTGAAGACGGAGTGAAACATCAGAACGAGTAGGATGGCCCAGCCGCGCAGGCCGTCCAGCGCGGGAATCCGTGTGGATGAATTGATCAGGCGCGGTGCGGCAACTTTCGGCCTGCTCGTTTCCTGCTCCAGCGGCACGGCCAATTCGGGCCCAGCAGAAACCGCAGCAGCGGGGTTAACTGAAAATAGCGACACGCGCAGACATGGCCTCGGATGAAAGGAATTTTCTGGACATTATAACAACACACTGGCGCCGCTCCGGAGCGCGAACCACCCTGGACACGCTGCGCTACCAGACGCGGCATGCGTTTCTGTGCACCATGGGAGCCTTCGGCCTGCAGTGGAAGGCCTGCTGGAACTCCGGCATGTTTGACACCACGCCATTCACCCGCCATTTGCCCGGGGCATGTGAATCTTCGGCGGCGAGTTCGCGCGAATAAGTAGCAGAGCGGTTCTGGCACCAAAGATTCGCCCAGCCGAGGTAGAAGCGCTGCTGCCGCGTCAGCGCGGTCGGAGGGGCAGGCGACTCGATCGCCAGGATGTTCTGTAGGGCCGCGTAGGCAAGGCGCAGGCCGCCGTTGTCGGCGACATTTTCGTCGAGGGTGAGTTGGCCGTTGACCTTGAGCTTGCCCAACACCGGGTATCCGGAATACTGGTTTGCAATGCACTGGGTGTGCTGCTCGAAGGCGCTTCGGTCGGCCGCGCTCCACCAGTCGCGCACGTTGCCACGGGCGTCAAAGCGGCTGCCCTGGTCGTCGAAGCCGTGGGTCAGTTCATGGCCGATGAGGGCGCCGATAGCGCCGAAGTTTTGCGCGTCGCCGGCCGCGCTGTCGAAAAAAGGAGGCTGGAGAATCGCCGCCGGGAAAGTGATGGTGTTCTGCTGGTCGTTGTAGCTGGCGTCGGCCGAGATGGGCGGATCGGGCCAGTCTTTTTTGTCCACCGGCTTGCCGATGGTGTCGAGCTGGCGCTGGAATTCGAGCTCCTCGGCACGGCGAAAATTACCGAATGCATCGCCGCGCACGATCCGCAACGTACTGTAGTCGCGCCAGTGCTCGGGATATCCGATGTGGCTGGTGACGGCAGCCAGCTTCTCCAAAGCTTGCTCCTTCGTTTGCGGGCCCATCCAGGGGATGGTGCGAATATCTTCGGCCAGGGCGTTCTTTACGGCTTCGACCATTTGCTCGACGCGTGCCTTGCTTTGTGGGCTGAAAGCGAGCTCAACATATTTGCGGCCGACGGCGTCGCCGAGGGCGCTGTTGGTGAGTCGCTCGCATTGCTTCCAGCGGGGCGGCAGCGATTTTGTGCCGGAGAGGGTTTTGTCGAAGAAACTGAAATTCTCTTCTACGAAAGCGCGCGACAGCAGAGGCGCGCTGCCATGCACAACTTGCCAGCGAATGTACACTTGCAAATCCTCAAGCGACGCCGCCTGCAGGATTTTGTTCATCTGCGCGAAGAAGGGAGTTTCCTCAATGCTCAATGTGGAGCCGCTCGGCAGGCCCAGAGTTTTCAGGTAGCCAGTCCATGCGAAGGCGGGGCTGAGCGCGGCGAGTTCGCGGCCGGTCATCTTGTGATATGTAATGCCGGGAGGGTTACGGGCTGTAGGGTCCGGCATACCTTGCGCGAGGCCGGTTTCGATCGCCAGCACGGTCTTGGCTTCCGAGGCCGCCTGCGCCTGGGAATCGCCCAGCAGTTCGAACACTCGCTGAACATGCTCCCGATACAGTTTGCGGAGCGCGCCAGTCTGGCGGTCACGCCGCAGATAAAGATTGCGGTCAGGAACGGCGGTTCCGGCCGGCTGCAGTTCGGCAATCATTTGCGCCGCATCATGAAGGTCCTGCCTGGGAACGAGGCGAAAAAAGGCATTGATCGCCTGGCGATGGAGTTTGGCCACCAGCGTTGCCAGTTCGTCTTTCGACTTCAACCCGGCAATCGCTCTCATTTCGTCACGCAGCGGCGCTGTGCCGGCTTGCTCGATGGCAGTTTCGTCCATGCAGGCTTGGTAGTAGTCGCCGATTTTCTGCTCGTCAGGAGAACGGTTGGGATCAGGGGCAGAATATTTCTCCAGAATCAACCGTACGATGGAATCGGAGGCGGTGGCCAACTCGTCAAAGCGGCCCCAGCCGGGCTGATCGGGAGGAATCGGGTTTTGCGCTTGCCAGTTGTTGCAAGCGTAGGCGTAGAAGTCGGTGCAGGGGGCGACGCTCGTGTCCAGATCCAGGCTGGGGGCCGGTTCCTGCGCCAGCGCTGCCGTCAGCAAGCAAAAAGCAACGCACGAGATTCGCAGCATTCGCACTAAGAGATGAGTTTAAGGCGGGAATTTGTAATTTGGTAATCGGGTAATTTGTAAATTGAAACCCGACAGTGGCATTTCTTAAATCACTGCCCAATCAAAAGATCTTCAGGCGAATCGTCAGATACTTCTTGGGATCTTCCCGGATGGACTTCACCAGTTCGCGACCTTCCAGCAGCATCTGATCGGCGTTGTTGTAGAGCGAAGGGTCGCGTAGCGCTTTGCCGAGGGTACCTTCGCCGGAGTCCAGCCGGTCGGCGAGGTCGGAAAGCTTGTTGATGGTGTTTTGCAGTTTATTGGCCAGAACTTCATCCTTGGCCAGCTTGCCCAGCGGCCCTTTGCCGGCGTTGATGTCGGCGCTCAATTGCTTAATGTTGGCGACGGTTTCGTTGGCGTTGTTGTAGAGCGCGGGGTCTTTAAGGAACTTCCCGGCGGTGCCTTTGCCGGCATTAAGGTCATCCACCATGGTATTTATTTTGTCGAGGGTCGCGTTCACCTTGTTGTACACCGTGTCATCGGCGATCAGCTTGCCCAGGCTGCCTTTGCCCTGGCTGACCTCATTTACCAGGCCTTGAAATTCATTGACCGTGTCAGACAAGCGGTTGTAAAGCGTGGGGTCGTAAATCAGTTTCCCGACTGATCCTTTCCCGCTCTCCACGAAGGCGATGATGCGGTCCATGCGTTTGAGCAGGGCGTCCATGTTCTGCAGAGTGCCTTGGCCGGCGCGCATCATGTCCTGCAGGTCGGGACGTTCCTGGATGGGCAGCACGTCGCCGTTCTGCGCCTCCGGGCCGGAAGCCTGGGAGCTGTCAATGTCAATGTACGTTTCACCCAGCACTCCGGCTGTGGAAAGCAGAGTGTCGGAATCTTTTCGCAGGCTATCGTGATACTTGGTGCTGACCTTCATGGTCACTTTCACCGGGGTCAGCTGTTTGTCTTTTTCCGACACGACGCTGATAGCTGCGACGTTGCCGATGTCCACGCCATTCAGTCGCACCGGAGCGCCAATGCGGAGGCCGCTGGCGTTATCGTAATAAGAGTAGAGAATAATCTTTCTGGTAAACAGGCCGCCGGTGTTGCTCATGAGGAAGATGAGAACGCCCAGGGTGACGCTGGCGATGACTACCGTCAGCCCCACCTTCAGCTGAGACCACTTCAACTGCTTTTGGCTAGGCAACCCTTCCCCCTAAAAACAGTTTGTCCGCAGCGCGGTGCGGGGAGCTTAGAAACGGCAAGTTTTGAGCATCATAACAAACTGAGAGCGAGGAATCATGTCGGGGAGCGTCTGAATTTGCTTCGGGCGGGCCCCGCGGTTTCAAATCGTCCGACGCGTCTGCAGCGTCCCGGCCATGGCAAATGCTACAAAGTATGCCAGCGCGCCGCAGGCCAGCGTGATGTTGAGCCCGAACTGGATGGCGATCACCATCGCGAGCACCGAGCCAAGAACACTGGAGGCGGCATTCATGGCCCACGCCCACTCAACGGCCGCGCTGGATTCGGATTGCGCGCCAAGTTGTGCAACTGGAAGACTGGACAAGGCGCGTAGCCCGGTGGGGAACGGCATGCCCATGGCGAACCCCAGAGGAATCAGCAGAACTCCGCTGATGAGCAGCTTGACCAGGAAGGGCAAACCGACCAGGGCGTTGAGCAATCCAGGCAGAACAAATACGTAAAGCAGGATGGCGGCGACGATCAAAATCAGCGGCAGCCAGCAATCCCGGGTTTCCGCCAGCCACCGACGCGAGACCAAGCTGCCGGCGCCACTGGAAAGCAGAAGCAGAAATACCACCACGGTGAGCGCGTAGGTGGGATGCCCGAGAAAAAGAACGAAGCGCTGAATGAAGGCAATCTCTACCAGAATGTAGCCCAGCCCGACTGCGACAAAATAAGTGAGGTTCACTGCCTGCTTGCGGGCGCCGCCGGTCCCCACTGCCAGGGGAACGATCAGGAAAGCCAGCACGGCGGCGAGCGAGATAATTAACACCATCCCCAGCACAGCCACGCCGAGATTTACCTTCCAGTCAATTCCCTGCTGCAGACCTTGGTCGCTGAACATGCGTCCCAGCTTCACGGTGAAAAAGAAAAATGGCGCGTCGTCGTATACCGGCGCGACATTGTAGGGATACGAAGCAGCAAAAGCATAGGGATCATTGCGCGCAATCAGCGCGGAGAAAGGATTGTCGCCGGGGCTGGATGGAAGGTATAAAGCATCCAGCACCGGATTCGCGGTCAAGTGGGTGCGAACAGCGGCTTCTTCCTCGGCGGTGAAAGCACTCTTTTTGGCGAGCACGGCGACCGGGTTGCCGTCTTCATCCAGGTTGCCTTCCGAAATGACCATGAAATTCTTCGCAGGATTCTGCACTCCCAGGCGATGCAAAGCCTCGATCGCCACGGAAACTACGCGCAACGCCTCGCGCGGATGGCTGAACTCCCAGCGGGTAATGGCGATCATGCCGTCCGGCTTGAGGTGTTCAAAATATTCCTGAAACGCTTCTTCGGTGTAGAGGCTGTTCTCGCTCAGCGCGAAGGCGCCGGCCGCGGTGGAGGCCCAGGTATCCACCAGCGTCATCTGCAGCACGTCGTATTGCTGCCTGGCGTTGCGCACGAACGAGCGGCCATCGGTGACGTGAATGTGAACTTCCGGACGCTGATAGAGATGGTAGGAGTAATCGGCGTAGCGCCCGCGCATGATGGTGTTGGCAATGATGGGATTGATCTCAATGCCGGTGACGTCGCGGCTGCCGTTGGCCACAGCGCGCAAGACGTCCACGCCGCCGCCGGGGCCGATAATCGCATAGTCGCCATGAGGACGCAGCACGTTAGCCAGCGCCGGCGGGGCGGCCATCAGATTTTTCTGCCAGACCGTCCCCTGCCAGTGCGGCAGATCGGCGTTCATGATGTAGGTGGAAGCGTCGGCATCAATCACTATCGCTTTGGCTTCGCCCTGGCGGTCCACTTCGACCCGCGAAATCGCGTTCCAGCGGGCGAACTCCACCCAGGAGGGATCGCGGAACATTCCCTTGGCGTAGATCACGTCCACCAATTTTCCCGAATGATTGAGGCCGATCAGGATGAAGAGGGCCAGCGCAATACCCGCCGCGAACTTTCGTGGCAGGGCGGCCGCCCACACCGCGGCGGCTATCGCCGCTACTGCGGCGGCGAACAGAATCGCGTTCGGCCCGCCCAGCCAGTTGAGCAAAGGAACAATGCCCAGGCAGGCCAGCGCTCCGCCGACGAGGTCAGCGCCATAGAGGCGCGGGATGTGCGCACATTCGCGGGCAAAGACGAGCGAAAATTGCAATCCGGTAAGGAAAAAAGGAATGGCCGAGGCCATGTAAATGGCGGTGAGCCTGAGGAAATTCTCGCGCGAGAGTTCGAGCGACACCGGAACGTGCAGAACGACTTCCAGCACCACAGGAATCAGCAACCCGTTGAGGAGACAGAGCCAACCGGCAAGACTGCGGGTCTCAAAGCGGGCCAGCCAGCGCTTCCACAAGAACGCAAAGACCCCGCCGGCGCCCATGCCGAGCAAGGCAATGGAGATCGCCAGAAAAGCGAAGTGATAGAACAGCACCACCGAAAAAAGCCGGGTAAGCGCCAGCTCCAGTAGCAGCGCAGAGAAGCTGCTGAGACCGATTCCAGCGAGCAGAACGCGGTCGCGAACCAGGTCGGGGGAAGCGGCGGAATCGGGCGGAGAGACGGCTGTAGTAGAGGCCATGCGTTTTTTGAATGCGCCAGTCTATCAGAAGGCCCCGTGTGACGCGGGCACTCTTGCACTGCGTGGGGAGTGACTGGGATACACTGGTTTAAGGGCGTGTTTTCCCCAGCGTGTTTCCCCCGGCAATTGCGCCGAATGACGGAGACGCGGGCAGGAGTGCCCGCGCCACACAATCAGCTTTCCAGAATCACCTGGGCGATGGCTTGTTCCGCGGTGTGTGAAAGAGAGAGAGCAACGTTCTTGGTACCCAACTTGGCGGCGAATTCGGCAGCTTTGCCGTGAAACCGGATTGTGGGCCTCCCGCCAGGCTGGCGGCAGACTTCGACGTCGCGCCAGCGCACGCCGTGGTTCCAGCCCGTGCCCAGGGCTTTCATTGCAGCTTCCTTAGCGGCAAAGCGCGCCGCGTACCGCTCAGCGCGATTGGCCTTCGAGTCGCAGTATCGCTGCTCGCCATCGGTAAATACGCGGTGCACAAAGCGCGCGCCAAAGCGCGCGATGGACTCAGCAATTCGGGGGACTTCCGCGATGTCAATGCCGGTTCCGACGATCATGCAACCCAGTCCAAGAGTCTAAACCGCCGCCTCTAGTTTTGAAGCCCCCGCAACGCGGGCGGGGGCGCCCCCGCCACATTACTTAGACCCTCCAGTAGTCCGGCCGCCAATTCTTGATGGCCTTCTTGATGTCAGCGCGCGAAAGGTTCTCGGTCAAGGCGAGCTGGACCAGCGCTGCCACTTCTTCATCCGAAGCAAACCGCAACCCGATGAGCTGGTCCTCGGTGAGCCGCGCGATCCCCGGGCGTCGCGATTCCGGCAGCAGCGTGGCGAGCCGGAGGCGTTCTTCCAGGCGGATTACGCGGTCCTGCACTCGCAGCGCATAAATGCGCAGCTTGAATACTGCAATCATGGCCGCTGTAGCCAGCACTACTCCCCACGCGCTGAGAAAACAGGGGTGGCGCACCAGCATCACGATACTCACAATCCAGGTGATCGCGAACACGGGGACTGTGAAGAAGTGATACAGGGGATCGAAGCGAGTGTGGTTCGCGAAGGTTTGCGGCTTTGGTTGGGACATGGATTATCTTCCTCTCGTACTACAGCACTTGGCGATTGGCATTTGGCACTTAGCAGTTGGCACTTGGCCCCTCAGGGCTAAAGGCCAAATGCTAAGTGCCAAATGCTAAGGGCTAAATGCCAAGTG
>Ga0335078_10001121_pt1 | contig 40521 bp, 46 predicted proteins | sample Lox_Sample_32_FD_206711 | JGI IMG/M metagenome (GOLD analysis project Ga0335078, IMG submission 206711) | Soil microbial communities from Loxahatchee National Wildlife Refuge, Florida, United States - Lox_Sample_3.2 | ecosystem: Environmental > Terrestrial > Soil > Wetlands | place: USA... | reverse complement strand
TCGTCTCGTCCAGGCTGGCCGTGCAGGACGGGCACGCCGCGTCCCACTCCGGATCGAACATGACGTGCTGGACGATCAGCTGCCGGCCGTCCCCGAACAGGTCGAGCAGGCCGGCAGTGCCATCCGGGCCCTCGAACTTGTACTGCTTCTCGATCGCGACCATCGGCAGACGCCGGCGGTCGGCATTCAGCTTGTCTCGCTCGCGGGTCAGATCCTTCTCTCGCGCCAGCAGCTGCTCGCGCGCGACCAGCCACTCCTCGCGGGAGACGATATCGGGCAGACTCATCGCAACCTCCATCTGCGGCCCGCTGTCGGGGTCGTCCGCAAGTCCGACGAACGGACGTGCTGGTGATGGACATCTCCGCAGCGGGCGGTTTGCCGTGTGCGCCTTGACCCCGCAACTTGGTTAGAAGATACTAACGGTTAGTGAATCCTAACCAAGAACACGGCAGCTGGGGCGCGCTGGCTGACGGCACGCGGCGGGCCATCGTCGCGCGCCTCGCCGACGGGCCGCTGCCTGTCGGGAAGCTCGCGGCCGGCCTGCCGGTGACCCGGTCGGCGGTCTCGCAGCATCTGAAGATCCTCAAGGACGCCGGCCTCGTCGACGACGAGGCCGCGGGCACGCGCCGGATCTACCGCCTCAACCCGGTCGCGCTCGCGGCGCTGCGGGATCAGCTCGACACCTACTGGCGCAGGGCCCTGACCGGGTACGCAGATGTCGCGGCAGCACCGACCGAGGAGGACTGATGGACCAGGCCCGGGCACAGACGGTCCGCAGGCAGATCGTCGTCGACGCGCCGATCGAGCATGCCTTCACCGTGTTCACGAATCGGTTCGGCGACTTCAAGCCGCCCGAGCACAACCTGCTCGGGGCGCCGATCGCCGAGACGGTGTTCGAGCCCTGGATCGGCGGCGGCATCGTGGACAGGGCGGCAGACGGCACGGAGTGCCGGTGGGCGCGGATCCTGGCCTTCGATCCGCCGGACCGGGTCGTCTTCAGCTGGGATATCAGCCCGCAGTGGACCATCGAGACAGACCCGGCCCAGTCCAGCGAGGTCGAGGTGCGCTTCTACGCCGAGTCGCCGGCGCGGACCCGCGTTGAGCTGGAGCACCGACACATCGGCCGGCACGGCCCCGGCTGGGAAGCGGTAGCCGGCGGTGTCGACGGGCCGCAGGGCTGGCCCCTGTACCTGGACCGGTACGCGGCGCTCCTGAACCAGGGCCGGTGACTCGGCCGCGATCGGGACCAGCACCGAAGCCGGCCCGGGCCGCGGGAGGCTAGTCGCCCCGGCTACTCGGGCGTGTACCGGCCGTTGCCGTCCTCAGGCCCGGCCGGAGATACGACAGTTGGCGAGACGACCGGCTGCACGATCAGCATCTGCTCGGCCATCGCCACGTCCTCGGCCGTGCCGGTGGCGAGCGGCGGGGCCTGGTGCGCGGCCCGCTGCGATGCCTTGTCGAGCCGCCGCCTGCCGGGCAGGTGCGCGCCCGGCCTGAACGCGTGCCACAGCAGCGGGGTACCTTCGACCCCCACCAGCAGGAAGACGAGGGCGATCAGCAGGAGCACGACCGTCCCGGCCTGATTCGACGAGGCGAAGACGGCGAATATCCCGGTGCCGCCCGCGACCGCGCCGATAGCGACCGCGACCTGGCGCTCGCGGGCGCTCAGCAGCCGCGCGTGGCGCTCACCATGGTCGCCTGGCCGGGTAACTCTTTCCTCAGCGAGATTCATTGTCAGCTTCCGTCCACCGTTCTGTAGCCACGCCCAGGCGCGCTGACGCACAAGTTCGGTCAGGGCACCGGCATATGCGAGCCCGCGCGCGCCGCCGGCGGCATCCTGCGGCACCCGCAGCCCGGCAGCGTGCAGCCTGCGCACCAGGACCGCGCGCAGATCGCCGTCGTCCAGGCGCAGCACGATCGCACCGAAGATGACGACTACCAGGACTGCCGCGACCGTGCCGGCGCCGAGGTCCGCCAGCTTGCGGCTCACCGGAAGCACCAGGCTGACGCCGACTCCGACCAGGCCGGCCGCGGCTGCGCCCGCCAGGCCGGCGAACGTCGCCCGGCCCAGACCCTGAACCGACGCCTTCCCCAGCACCCGCTTGGTGACGATCACGAACGGGATGGCGACGACGGTCATGCCCACCGAGTTGCCCAGTGCCAGTCCCGCGACCACCAGCCGGGCGGGCGCGAGCTCAGCCAGCGCCAGCTGGGCGACCGTGCCCACGAGCGTGCTTCCGGCGACGGCGACCGCCGCTATCTTGAGCCGTCCGACCGCGAGCATCGCCCGCGCCAGGTTCGCGATCACGGCGAGACCGATCAGGCCCGGCGCGAAGCACACGAACCCGAGCGCCAGCTCCGGCACCTGGTCCGGCTTGCTGGCCAGCACGTGCGCGGCGGGCACGCTGACGGCCGCCATCAGGGCGACGCCGAGGCATCCCACCAGCATCACGGCCCGGGTAGATCCCGCGCAGGCACGATCGAACTCGTCTCCGTCGCGAGCCGACAGTACCGGGAACGCGCTGACCGAGACCGCCAGGGCAAGCACGGCGTTGAGGGTGGCGAACACCTGCGACGCATAGTTGAACAGCACCAGCGCGCCGGTCGCGCCCCGGCCGTTGGCCAGGCCGATCACGACGACGGCCGCGATCTCGGTCGCGATGATCTCGACGACGCCCACGAGCGCCAGGCCGCCCGCCCTGCGCCCGATGCCCGCGGGGAGCCGGAGAGCGGGCCGGAGCCGGAGGCGCAGCCGCCAGGTAGGCACGAGCGCGACCAGCACCATCGCCCCGACCCCGAGCGTCGCACCGGCCGCCAGCACGAGTTCTGCGAACGCTGACACGCTACCGAGCGAGGCCCCGCTCGCCAGCGACGCGAACGCGACGCAGGACACGATGACGACCAGGCTGTTCACCAGCGGCGCGAGCGCGTACGCGCCGAACCTGCGGTACGCCTGGAGCAGGCCAAGCAAGACGACAGACAGTCCGTAGAGCAGCCCCTGCGGCGCGAAGATGCGCAGCATGCTGGCGGTGGTGGAGACGACGTCCGCGTGCACGCAGTCGGCGCCGGAGTTGGCCGGGTTCAGCATCGCGGCGACCGGTCCGGCAGTGCCGACGATGATGAGCGTGAGCGGCACGAGGATGAGCACGCACCAGGTCAGCAGCGCCGAGGTAATGCGACTGACCTGCTCCCGCTCGCCCGGATCACTCGCCGACCGCTCCGCGCTGCGGGCCAGCAGCGGAACCATGACGCTCGACAGCGCGCCGCCCAGCACGAGCTCGTAGACCAGGTTCGGAACCTGATTGGCGGTGACGTACGCGGTGCCGAGGCACGTCGCACCTACCGTCTGGGAAAAGACGAGCGTGCGGGCCAGCCCGACCACCCGCGAGCCGATCGTGATGACCGCGATGATGCCGGCGCCGCGGGCTATGCCAGCCGCGTACGACCGCTCCACCCCCGGTCCGCCTACCGACGTCCCCCTAGCACGCGCCATCAGCTGCCCTCATGCTCGTGTGCACGCGCAAGTCCGGTCTCCGCCAGTCGAGGGACACTCCCACCCACCGACAGTATGACCCGGCCAGACCGGAAGCGCGGGCGTATCACGGTATCCCCTGTGCCTACCGGTACATGCTGATACCCGCCCGCCCGAGAGGAGAACGATGCGGCTTGCCGGACCAGTCGCGCCCGCCGCGAACCACGGTGATCGCGAGACGCCCTGAGCATCCGCCGGCGGCGCGTTGGATAATCAGGGAAGCCAGGCGCAATGGGGGGAGAGCACAATGGCGAAGTATCTTGCGATTGCCTCGTACACGGCTGACGGGCTCAAGGATCTGGCAGCCCACGGCGCTTCCGCGAGGGTCGAGGCCTCGAGGAAGCTTGTAGCCGAGGCGGGCGGCTCGATTGAGAGCTTCTACTACGCGTTCGGCTCCGACGACGCGTTCATCGTCTGCGACCTGCCGGACAACGTGGCGGCGGCGGCGACGGCGATCGCCGCGGGCGCCAGCGGCGTCGTAGTCAGCCGCATGGTGCCGCTGCTCACCGCCGAGGAGATCGATCAGGCGGTTGCCAGGAACCTGAGGCTGGCCAGTTCCGGCAGGTAAGCCGCGGGTGCACGGTTAGCAGTCGAACACCGACCAGCAGATGTCATTCCGCAGCCGCTGGTCGTCAAGCACGAGGTCGCGAATCGCCGCCGGGAGCTGGTCGCGCTGCCACTGGCACTCCAGTCGCGCTGCGGCGTCACCTTCGCCTTCCGGCGCAGCAGCACGTGCGGCCTTGATCGCGTAGGCCGCCGCGCCGAGCTCGTGCGCGGCGACGTGCGCGACTGCTCCGGCCTGGCCCGCAGCGTAGGCGGCATGGCGCGCCGCCCCGCGCAGGTTCCTGGCTGCGCCCATTGCATGGCCGCCCGCGGCGCGAGCCTCGGTCATCTTGACCTCGCCGCGCACCCAGGCGCGGGCCTGCTCGATCGCCTGACGCGGCCGTGGGTCCTCCGGCCGGGCCGACTCGAAGAGGCCAAGGACGTGCTCCGCGCAGGACGCGGCCCAGAGCGCGAGCAGATGGTGATCCGAATCGGTGAGGCTTCCGCCACGGCGGATCGTCACGAAGCGAGGATCCGCGACCTTCGGCAGGATCACGCCCGGCCCTCCCTCAGCCGACGTCGATGCGCCACGTCGACGGGCCGCCCATGGCCTGCATGTTCACCAGGACGGCGGACTCCCGCACGCCGTCCGCATACGTAATGGTTACGCCCACGATGGACACCGAGATCGAGCTAGGCGCCAGGAAAGCGGTGGCGACTCCGGCGCGCGCGTCCGCCGAGTACTTCAGGTCCGCAGCCGTGACCTGCGTCGCCCGGAGCGGATGCGCCCGCCATCGGTGCAGTGCCTGCGACGCGCCACGCAACGACACCCGTCGTTCCTTCCGGACTGTGCTCCCTCGGCATCGGCATCGAGACTATGCGCAGGTGCGCGAATCCCCGGCCAGATCGTCGCAGAAGGCGGCGACGTCGCTGCCGATTAGTTCCAGGACGCCCTTGCCGGCCGCGACGCCCTCCTCGAAGAAATCGACGATTCCCGAGAGCAGGCGCCCGTCCGGCAGGTCGGCCGGTCCGGCCTTGAACAGGTACCGCTGAATCTCCTTGTAGACGATCTGGTAGTCCGGCGGCAGCGCCCTGACCCGGGCCAGGTGCGCCCGCCACTGCTTCTTGCCCTCGATGATGTCCTGGATGCCCACGTCAGCCTCCTAGGTGGCCGAGTTTCCTTGCTACGTTCCTGTTCAGCTGGTCTCGCCACCGATCGCGATAGGTCCGGCCTCCCTCCGCGCCGGCCAGCGCCGCGCAGAAGCCCTTGATGTCGTCCCCCAGCACCTCGTGAATGCCCTGCCCGTCCGCCGCAGTTTCCTCGAGCAGCCCGAGAACGCCGTCGAGAATCGGCATGAGGCTGCGGCCCGTGAAGTCCCCGTAGGGAAAAAGGTGAACCTTGATCTGTTCCCAGGCCGCCCGGTAGTCGGCCGGCAATGCCTCGGCCCGGGCTTCGAACGCCTTCCATTCCCTGGTGAGGTCGCTGCCTGTCATCGTCTCCCAGAAGTTCATCTCCCGCCCTCCCTGAGCTTGTCGATACGTGCCGAGAGGTACTCCCACTTCGCCCAGAAAGCCGCGAGTTCTTCGTGCCCCGCGTCGTTGAGCGAATAGAACTTGCGCGGCGGGCCAATCCCGGATGGTCGTTTCGTCACCCGGACTAGCCCGTTCTTCTCCAGCCGGAGGAGGATTGTGTAGACCGTCCCCTCGATGACTTCGGCGAAGCCGAGCTCGTTCAGGCGGCGGGTGATGGCGTACCCGTAGGTCTCCTCGCTGCCGATCAGCTCGAGCACGCAGCCCTCAAGCGTGCCCTTGAGCATCTCGGTGAGGTCGTCCATGGGTCCTCTTCGGTTCCGTTCGGTCCTCTTCAGCCTTGCCAGTACTCTGTAGTACCGAGTACCACTATACGGTACCACCGAGTAGTGCGATCGTCCAGGCGGCGAGCATGAGCCAGGACGCGTCCGGGCCCGCGGATCGCCTTATGCGCGGCCGGCTGCCAGGAGGGCGGCGTGGGGCAGCGCCAGCATCCCGTCAGGCCTGGCGAATTCGCCGCTGAGGTCGTCGAAGTGCCGTTTGATCTCAGCGATCGTCTCTGCTGACTGACGCACGATGAGGTGGCCGAAGAAAGACACCCCGGCGGCGGGACCGGACCACCAGTCGTCTGCCGTTACCCGGTGATCCCACTCGATGACCTGGCTTGATGGCTCGCTCAGGCCAGCTGCACTCAGCAGGCCGGCCAGGCCGCCCGCGGTACGCGGAAAGTCGTCCTCAGGCGCGAGAACTGGCAGTCCGTCGGGCCTGCTTACGCCCGCTGCCTCGACAGCGCGCCCGATCAGCTTCTGCCCGCTGCCGCCGGGATGTGCCCAGATCGTGACGGCAACTCTGCCGCCGGGCCTGGTCACCCGCCGCAGCTCGCGCAGCGCCGCAAGCGGCCTGCCGACATGGTTCAGGACGAAGTTCGCCACCACGGCATCGAACTGCTCGCTGGCAACCGGCAGGCTTGGCAGCGCGGCGACGCTGACCCGCGCATCTCGGGCAGCTTCGCGAGCTAGTCTCGCCATGTCCGGGTCGGCGTCCATGGCAGCAACCGTGGCTAGGCGAGCGCACGCGGCTGCCGCCGCGGTGCCCGTGCCGGTCCCGACATCCAGCACGCTGACCGCCGGCCCTACCCCGGCGGCATCGAGCAGCCGAGATACCGGGTAAGCGCAGACCCTGGCGAAGCTGCGCCCGTAGGCTTCCGCCGTGCCGGCCCGCATCCGGCGCTCGGCCTCATCGAACGCTGTCATAACTGATAGTTCGAACGCTTGCCGACGTCGCGCCAGCCCTCGCCGTTCGTTGGGCGAACCTGGTCATAGCGGGCAAGCATATGCCCGGCCGCGCGGTTCCCGCCCGAGGGGCCATGGCTCAGGACGCTCAACGGCATGGCGATCCCGGGCTGGATCGTGCCACTGGGCCCGTCTGTCCATACGCCAGCGGTCTACGGCCCAGGCCGTATCCGGCTTATCGGTCCAGGCCGAGGGTGAAGGTGGGCTTCGGTGTCGTGTCTGGGAGCCGGTGCTCGTCGGAAAGCCGCCGGATCGCCGTGCCGGTGGCCAGGAACTCGGTCGCGTGCTCTCCCCAGACGTGGTTCTTGACCTCTACGGTGACCCCTACGATGCCGGACGAACCTGCCTGGGTTGCCTCCGCCTGCATCCGCGACAATGCCAGCTCGCGCGCTTCGTAGACGCCCTGCGTGAACTGCGGCATCTCCATGTTCTGTCCGGTCTGGCGCAGGCTCTGCATGGCTGACTGGTGCGCGATGTGGTAGACGCAGGTGCCCAGCACGAATGCCACCGGGACTGCGCCCGTGGCGAGCAGCCGGAAGAAATCCTGGGCCGACAGGTCCGAGGTGAATGCCCGGCCATCCGGGGCCTTGTGCGCTCCCTCGCTGGTCAGGTGGCGGACGGCCGTGCCGGTCGCGACGAATTCCAGGCATCCCTGGCCCCATGCGTACATCTGCATGTTCAGGCTGACGCCGACGATGCCGTCGGCGCCGAGATGATCGGCCTCGGCCTGCATCCGAGTCATCGCCAGCTCCCTGGCGTTGTACATCGCCTGGGTGAGCACGGTCAGCTCCAGGTTCTGCGACCAGCGGGCGACCTGGATGCCGATGTGATAGATGGACGATCCGATCACGAACCCGAGTGGCTCGAAGCCCGCCTCGCCGAGCAGTGCGTATTCGGAGACTGACAGGTCAGAGGTGAAGACGGCCGCGTCCTCAGCTCCAGCGGTGTGAGCCAGCCTTGTGTTGGCGGCCTCGGGCTCCCAGGCGTCAGGAGCCGAGCTGGACTGGCTGGAGAACAATGGCATCGAATGCTCCTTCGCGGACGTTGGCTGCCGCGTTGTCCGGCCCGCACGGGTGCCGCTGCCCTGGACGAGCGGCTGGCCATCGCAGGCCGGGGAGCCGCTGGCGGCTGGGCAGTGGTGTGCTCGGACGTGACGACCTTGCTGGTACCTGACATTCTTGTCTAGCTTTATCCAGCCCGGGGTCCAGGCGGCTGATCGCAGCCAGCAAGTCACGGGGATGGCCGCCGACCGCCGTCGCCTGGACTTGGCTGGCACGCCTTCACTGACCCAGCGCGCCCGCGATGCACAAGCAGAACGGATGACCGGCGGGGTCGGCGTACACGCGGAAGTGGTCACCGGGCGGGACATCGAATTTCGTTGCGCCAGCCGCCAGCACCCGGGCTTCAGCCGCATCCGCGTCGTCGACAAGGAAGTCCAGGTGCATCTGCATGGACGACGACGGGTCGGGCCAGGCAGGCGGCTGGTAGCCCGGCGCGGTCTGGAAGTCGATGTCTCCGCCCGGACACCGGACCGTCGCCCAGTCATCATCGGCCGAGGTGACCGTGCCTCCGGTTATCTGCGCGTAGAACGCCGCGAGCTGGCGGGCGTCCGGGCATTCGAGTGCGACCGAGCCGACCTTGATCGAGTCTGACATGCGAGCCAGTATGCAGACTGCCTCTGACAGGCGCGGCGAACTAGCCCTGGGTATCGACGTGCCCGGTAGAGCGCACGGAACGCTTAGTACACGGGTGATCGGTGTCGCTCCGGGGCTCTGGCGAGCCGGGCTGGGATGGTGCTGAGATGAGCGCCTTTCCGTCTCTTGTGCGTGCTGTGTCCTCGTCCGGGCAGGTCCGTTACTCGCTGGGTGACCGGCTGGTGGACCGTTATCTGGAGTTCGTGGCGGGCCGGTGCCGGCCGAACACGCTGCGGGCGGTCGCGTTTGACCTGAAGGCGTTCTTCGCCGTGGTTGGCAAGGATCCGGTGGAGGTCACCGCGGCGGACGTGTTCGACTTCCTGGCTGACCAGCGCGGGGACCGGACGGTGATCCGGCTGGCGGACCGGGAGTCCGGCCTGTCGGCGCGGACGATCGCCCGCCGGCTCTCGTCGGTGTCGGGTCTGTATGGCTACCTGGTCGCCAGGGGTGATACGCCGGTGCGGGCCAATCCGGTGCCGCGCGGGCTGATGACCCGCCGGCCGGGCGGGTCGGTGCGGTCGCGGACGGCGCCGCTGGTGCGGGTGCCGAGGACGCTGCCGCGGATCTTGTCGCCGGGCGAGGCGGACCGGCTGACCGCGGCGCTGCGGACGCAGCGGGACCGGGCGATGGTGCTGGCGATGCTGCTGGCCGGGCTGCGCCGCTGCGAGGTGCTGGGCTTGCGGTTCACGGACGTGCAGGTCGCGGACCGGCGGCTGGTCATCACCGAGGGCAAGGGCGGCCATCACCGGGTGGTGCCGGCAGCGAACCGGTTCTTCGGCGCCCTCGGTGACTACCTGCACGACGAGCGTCCGGCGGAGGCGGTGACGGACCGGGTGTTCGTGGTGCTGAAAGGACCCCGGCGTGGCCAGCCGCTGTCGGCCGGGGGGCTGGATGAGATCCTGGCCGGCGCCCGCAAGCGGGCCGGGCTGGAGCACGCCACCTGCCAAAGAGCTGCGGCACACCTGCCTGACCCGGCTGCGGGAGGCGGGGATGGCGCTGGAGGCGGTGCAGGCTCAGGCCGGGCACCGGTCGATCGAGTCGACCCGGGTTTACCTGCACCTGGCCAACGACTGGCTTGCCGATCAGTACCGGCAGGCCGTCGAGCTGATCGACGCCGACACCGCCGCCGTCGCCCGGATGCTGGCGATCCAGGAAGCAGCCGGCTCATGACCGCCCGTCCTGCGAGGGCGGCGCAGACCAGCCAGGTCACGGCGGCCAGCCAGGCGGGGAGCGTCGCCGCGGCGGAGTGGGAGCAGCTGCGGGCCGCGGCGCCGCAGGCCGTCGCGACGATCCACCGCTACCTGCGGCAGCTGAGCACGTTCCTGGCACCCGGCAGCGTCACCGCGGCCGAGAACGCGCTGCGCCAGCTCGCCCGGTGGATGGTAAACGACACGCAGGTCAGGGCCATCGCCGATGTCGGCCGTGACGACATCGAGGACTACAAGGTATGGCTGGCCGGCAAGCACCGGGCCGCCGGCCAGGTCATCAGCAGGGAGACGCACCGCCAGCGGATGCGGACCATCCGCCAGTTCTTCGAGCGGATCATCGAGTGGGACTGGCCCGACGCGCCGCCCCGCAACCCCGTCATCGCCGGAGACATCCCCAAGAAACCCGAGCCGCTGCCGAAGTTCCCCGACGACCGCGACGCCGCCAGGCTCATGACCGCGGCGCGGGCCAGCTGATCCCCGCGACCGGCTCGTCGTCGAGCCGCTGGCCCGCACAGGCATGCGGGCCGGGGAACTGGCGGACCTGGACGCTGACGCGATCGTCCTGATCGGCGCCGGGCACCGGATGCGGATCCCGCTGGGCAAGCTCCGCAACGACCGGTACGTCCCCCTGCACACTGACCTGGTCAAGCTGCTCGCCGCCTGGACAGAATCCAGCCTCGAGCACATCCGGCTGCACAAGCGGCTGGTCGCCGACCACCGCGGCACGCTGGACCGGCATGTCATCGGCCGGATCGTGCGACGAGTCGGCCACGCCGCCGGCGTTCCCGGAGTGCACCCGCACCGGCTAAGGCACACCCTGGCCACCCAGGCCATCAACCGCGGCATGCGGCTGGAGGCCATCGCCGCCCTGCTCGGCCACCAGAAACTCGAGATGACCCTGATCTACGCCAAAATCTCCAACCGGGTCGTCGCCGACGAGTACGCCGCCGTCTCCGCCCAGATCGACGCCCTCTACGGCCAGCAGCCCGAACTGCCCGCCGACTACGAGACCACCGGCATGGCCCGGCTCCGCCGCGAGGCCCACGCCCGCATGCTCGGCAACGGCCTGTGCACCCGCCCCGCCGAGCTCGACTGCCGCCTGGAATCAGCCTGCGAGACCTGCGCCTACTTCCGCACCGGCACCGAGTTCCTGCCCATCCTCACCCGCCAGCACGACCACGCCCGCCACCACGGCCAGACCGACCGCGCGGCCCTGTCCGACGGCCTCATCCACCGCGCCCAGGCCGGTCCCGCCACCGACGGAAAGGACTGACCGCCATGCCCAGGATCAGCCTCGACATCGGCGACGCCGCCGAACTCGCCGAGATGCTCACCTTCCTCGCCGACTGGCTGACCGGCAGCCAGAAGCACATCCTCGCCGACAGCCCCGCCACCCTCGTCGGCCATCCCGCCTACGACACCAGCGACCTCCGCGCCGACCTGTACCGGTTCGCCTTCCTCCTCGGCGAAACCGACGGCAGGGAACTCTTCGGAAACCAGGTCCCATGAACAGGCCCGGACACTTGACAAACATCACCCATATAACGCCGACTCGGCGCGTTTCGTTGGCCGTCCTTCAGCCAGCGGCTGGTGCGCCCGATGGACTTGTTCTTTTCTGTCTGCCGCCAGACATTCGCTGGAGGTGTGCCGCAAGCTGATCGTGTAACGCGACTAGCGCGTCAGCCGATGCGCTCGGCCAGGGACACGATGATCCCTTCCGGCCCGCGCACGTAGGCCATGCGCCAGACATGCTCGTACTGCCCGATCCCGCCGACCAGCCCGTAGCCGTCCATGGCGAGCCGGTTGACGGCGGCCTGGAGGTCGTCAACCTCGAACGCGACGTTGCGCAGCCCTAGCTCGTTGGCCATCGCGGCCGGTGACCCTGGCTGGTGGTCGGGCCGGACGAAACTAGAAAGTTCGAGCCGGGTGCCTCCGTCGGGCGGCCGCAGCATCACAATCTCGGTGCGGGCGTCAGGAATGCCGATGACGGTGTCCAGGAACTCGCCTTCGATGAACGCCCGCGGACCTTCGACCTCGAGCCCAAGCCCGACGAAGAACGCCGTCACCGTGTCGAGGTCCGCGACAGTGATGCCGACATGGTCGAAGCGTGGTGCGAATGACATGGGTCCATCCTTTACCTGCGGTGTCGACTTACTTTCAGTACCGGCGGGTGAACGCCGGTCTTGCTGGGACATCGGCTACGGATATCGTCGAAGCGCCGGACCTTGACCAGCCGGCCAACGGTCGGCTACGCGCCCCGTTGGGCATGTGTGTCTGTGCTCCGGTGGCCTTGAGGCGGCGTAGAGTTGCTCGGTCGCGGGACGGCGAAAGTGGGCGACCCACCGCTGCTCATTCGGCCTGGCGGGGAGGGCAAGCGCATCGATCGCGACCGTGTCCAGCCCGTCAGCTGCGAAGGACTGGATTTCGTCGCGTCGCAGTGGCCAGGGCGGCAGCTGCCGGGTTGTGCCGTTGACGGCAGCAGTCTCCTCGATCGCGAGGAGGGTGCCGCCCGCGGTTACGAGGCGGCCGACGTTGATGATGGCGTCGTGGCGGGACGGGTTGGGTAGGGCCTGCACGGTGATGATCTCGACCACCAGCTCGAACGCCCGCAGCCACGGCGGTGGAGGGTCGAGCAGGTTGGCCGTCGTGTAGTGGACCTGCGAGTGGGGATGCCGGCGGCGGGCGAGGCGGATGGCGGCGGGCGAGATGTCGAACGCCGTGGTCGTGAACCCGAGCGAGGAGAGGTACTCGGCGTCGGCGCCCAACCCGCAGCCGACGACGACGGCTCTTTGCCCGCGACCGCGAAGGTCGCGTGCACGGGTCCAGTCGAGGAGCAGCGGGTGAGCCTCGGTCCTGGACCACGGAACCGCGACGCAGCCCCGCTCGCCGGCCGCGTAGAGCTTGTCAAACCAGCCAGTCGAGTCCCCGGTCGCCAGCGCCGCCGCTGCCAGCTGCGCCTCCAGGTCGTCGGTCGATACCGCAAGCCCCGGGCACGGACCTTGCTTCTGGATTGACCTAGTCATCAGTACGCCGTCGTCGTCACGTGCTCGGGCGCGACCAGGAACACGATCCGCTGCTCGCCACGCGGGTAGGGACCGCCGGTATAGACGGCGGAGACTCGGTCGATGATCTCCCAACCGTCCTCACCCTCAACCCGGCCGACGACGCGGCCACGAATCATCGCCATGCGGAAGGGCTGCTCTCGGTCGGTGATCGAGATCGCCACCCGCGGATCACCCGCGATGTTGCGCGCCTTGCGCGAGCCCGGGCCGGTGAAGAAGACCACCCGCTCACCTTCGACACCGATCCACACCGGCACCGAATGCGGTGCACCATCGGGCAGGACGGTCGCGACATGCGCCTGATTTGCCGCCTGGCAAAGCTCTCGTGCTGGCCCCTGCAGCATGACCATCCGACGCTCCCTTCATGAGACGAGACGAGACGACTCGTCTACAGCATAACCACGAGTGAGCTCCAGTCACAAGACGCACCGTCTCGTCTTCCGCTACCCTCAGGTACATGCCCACGTCGACCACGAGGCCGCTCGCCTCACGGCGCAGCGAGAGCTCGCGCGTGGCCATCCTCGACGCCGCGCTATCGCTGTGCCGGGAAAAGGGGTACGCCAAAGTCAGCATCGAGGCCATCGCGGCCCGCGCCGGCGTCGGCAAGCAGACCATCTACCGGTGGTGGCCGTCGAAGGCGTCCGTCGTGCTCGAAGCCCTCGAAGGCGTCGCCGCCCGAGTGCCTACCGCCGACACCGGCGACGTGATGGCCGACATGCGCGCCCGCCTCGCCCAAGTCATCGAGCTCTATGCCGACGAGCGCTTCGGACCCCACCTCGGCGCGCTGATCGGCGAAGCCCAGCACGACCCAGCTCTGCGCGCCGACCTGCTCGAGCGATACCTACGGCCACGGCGCGCTGACGCCCTCCAGCGTCTCCAGCTCGCTCGTGAAGAGGGTCAGCTGCCCGGCACCGTGAACCTCGACGACCTGGCGGACGTGATCTTCGGAGCCGTCTACCATCGGCTGCTCCTCCGAAACGGACCGCTCGACAAGGCCTACGCCCACTTCGTCATCGACACCGTCCTCGCGAGCTGCGTGACAAGACCACGGCGCCCGCGGACTCGGACGACATCGCGAACGGGCCGGCCGGCGGCGACGCGCTGATGCGGTCCGCAACGGGCACGCGGCGAACGCATTCGGCCGCCGCCGCGTACTCCGCGGCGGCCGTCGGCGTGCAGACGCAGGGATCAGCGCGTACCGGGACTGCCTGCAGGCGTGGTCTCGATGCGGTTCGGCCTGACCGACGGCTAGCCGAAGGACCCTCGACGAGATCGGCAAGGTATACGGCGTGACCAGAGAGCCGATCCGGCAGATCGAGTCGAAGGCGATGCCGAACTTCCGGCATTCAGGCCAAGGCATGGGAGGCGACGAACACGGTGGCGTCAGCTGCCCCATCAGTCCTGGCCGTCCCTGCCCTGCGCCAGCAAGCCCCGGACCCGGCATCGACAGTCCAGCCTACGCAGATCATCCAATCCGCCGTGCGCAACCTGCTCACCGCCCAGATCCAGGCCTGCACGCAGGAACGCAAACACCCGGCAGCGACCATCACGGCCGCGGCCCGCATGCTGCAGACCCTGACCGGGACCCGGCTCACGCCTGCCGTCCTCACAGCATCGGCCACGCAGGTCACCTGCACCGCCGATCTGGGTGCGGCCTCCCTGCAGGCGCAGGCCCGCCTCGCGGCGAGCGCGGCGGCTGTGACCACGATCGCCGCGGCGCCCCAGATCGCCAGCCTGCGCCACCGGCTCCCCGCCCGCGCCGCGGCCCGGACGACCACGAACGCGCCGGCGAGCAATCCCGCGGCCACGACGATGTGCCCGGCCAGGAACGCGATCGTGGCGGCGTGCGCGGCTCCCGTGGTCTCGGATGGCAGGCCGAGCAGGTTCACCGCCATGCCGAGCAGGAACTCGACGGCCAGGAACATTACCTGGTTGCGCGAGTGGAGCCGCACCCCGAGGAGGACCCGGGTCACCTGGCCGGCGGACGGGTGGCCGGCCATCTGTATGGCGACAACAGCTCAACGCCACCGCGACGTGCTCTGACCAGTGTCCGCGGAGGCCATCAAGGACGGATAGCTCACCGCGATGCCGCCCGTGGCGGCCAGTGACGGGCTGGCGCGGAGCGCTGCCTCACGTGCGGAGTGCGGTACCGAGTCGCTGATCTATTCGAGTCCGACCCACCGATCCCGTTCAGCGCCGCAACTCGACGACCACCGGCGCGCCCGGCGGCCAGGCCGGGATCCGATCCTGGGCGCCGCTAACATTGTCGAACTGCAGTGTCATTGGGATGCGCAGACGGCTTCGATGAACTCGCCGACCAAGCCTTCAGGCAGGTGACGCGCCAGGTCCGCTTGGCTGATCATGCCTACCGGCTGCTGGCTCTCGATAACCGGTAGCCGATGGATCTGGTGTTGTTCCATGGCGCGCAGGACCTCTGTCACGTCCGCCTGTGACTCGATGGTGACCGGCATGCCATCCGCCAGCTCGCCCGCGGTGACGCTCGCCGGGTCAGCGCCGCGGGCGATGCACTTGGTGACGATGTCACGGTCGGTGATGATGCCACGCAGGCGGTCATCGTCCCCGCAGACCGGGAGCGACCCGATATCAAGGTCGCGCATCTGCTGGGCGGCGTGTTGCAGCGTCTCGCCTTCTCCGATGCACGTCACGCCGGCGTGCATCATGTCTCGCGCCGTCGTCATCACATACCCCCTGGATCCGGGAAGGGGCACCGCCCCTGCTCCCGCTGTCTCATCGTTGCCTGTTTCTGGACTGGGCTGCCGGTCCACCCTCAGGACGCGCGCCCGCGCCTCGATGGCCTCGGCAGCGCTTCGGCCTGCACCTCTAGCCGGCCGATGCACCGATCAGGCATGCCGGGGGCTACCGCCACTCGGCCTGCCGATCCGTTCGTGGTTAGAGATGCTGCCCAGCACGCCGGGACATATACATCGATGACCAAGCCGGCTGATGGCGGCCGACCGCAGCGGCCGCCGGAGTGCCGCCGTTGGTTTTCCGGGATGTAGATGATGTTGTCTACGGCAGTGGCCACCCCGCGCGACTATTCGCGCGATGTAGTCCGATACTCAGTGTGATGTGGTGATCTGACCGCCAGCTTGCCGATGCGGGCCCTGGCTCCGATCGAGGACCGTGTACTAGCCGCAGCAGATGAGGCCGTAAGCGGCGAGACTAGCTGCGCCACTAGCGTCCGGAAACTCGGAGCAATCCGCAGGGCTCATAGTGCCCGTGACTGATCAATCCGATCCAGACCGATCGGCCAGCTCCGCTCCGATGCGGCCCGACAGACCGAGGCAACCTGGCAGCACTGCTGCGCGGAGACAGCCAGCTTGATCACGGAGCGCGGGAGAGGTGCAGTGCCTCTACGCACACTGACCCGCCTGATGCGTCGCCCTGGCACGTTCGACGACAGTCAGCCGTGGCGCGCAGATTCGGTATTACATGCGCGCGTGGCAGAGCGCTGCCGGTTGTCGCCCGTCCGCCTGTCCGGCGTTGTCCAGCGGTCGGCCACGCCGGCCGTCAGTGCCGGGCTGGCCGCAGAGCCGGCGCCAAGTCCGCCTCTGCGGCCTCCAGGCTGTGCAGCTTCCGCGCTGTGTGCGGTGGTGGCTCACGGCGTCTGAGTGCCGGTACCACCCTGGTCCCGGACGATGGCTACCGCCTCCCGCTGAGTCAGCGCGGAGCCGGCGGAGAACGCCTGCTCGAAATGGCCCGTGCCCAGCTTCTGGCGGACCTGGGCCACCAGTTCGGCCTCCAACTTCCGCAGGTGCGGCCAGGCCGACAGGCCGACCCGCCGACGCAGGCCCTCGGCCGCGCCTTCCAGCCGCGCAGCCCGCTCCGGGTCGCCGTCTGCGAACGCCAGCCAGGCGTACCCGGCCAGGCACAGGGTCACGAACGGGGTGCTGCGGGCCGCCAGGCTCCGGTCCAGCGCCTCCTCCAGCAGTGTCCGGGCCTCATCGGGCCTGCCCCGCACGACGTCCAGGATGCCCAGCTGCACCCGGGGGGCCGCGGCGAGCCAGTCACCGCCTGCCCGCTCCGCCAGGTCACGCGCCTCACGCAGGTGTCGCAGCGCGTCATCGTAGCGGCCCAGCGCCGTGCCCGCTGAGCCGATGGTGTAGGCGGCCATCGTCGTGAAGACAGGCTCGTTCTGGCCGCGGAGCTCCTCCAGCGAGGCCGCCGCCTCCCGCAGCGCCCCGTCATAGTCGCCGGTGATCGGCAAGGTCCACGCCATCGCCAGCCGGGCCACCGCGTGCAGGAAGGGATCATGGATCCCGGGCAGCAGCGGCGCCAGGCGCTGGCGGGCCGCCAGCGCCGCCGCGTCGTCCCCGATGTCGCCGGCGAGCACCGCTGCCGCCCAGGCCAGCTCGGCCCTGGCCTGCGGGTCCAGCGTGCCAAAACCGGGCAGCAGCTGCTCCACCCAGGACCAGGCCTCGCGCCCGAGGTCCCGCTGCGACCAGAACAGATACAAGATCCGGGACAAGTGCGGCAGCGGCCCGCGGTCGTGGGACAGGTACCAGCGCACCGCGGCGGCCAGGTTGCCCGCCTCGGCCTGCAGCCGCTCCACCCATTCGCTCCGGCCGGTACCGCGTAGCGGCCGGTCGGCCTGCTCAGCCAGCGCCCGGTAGAAGCCAGCGTGCCTGCGCCCGACCTCGGCGGCGTCGGGCCGGGCCGCCAGCCGCTCGGCGACGAACTCGCGGACGGTCTCCAGCATCCGGGTCCGGGGCCCGAGCTCGGTACTGTCCAGGTAGAACAGGCTGTGCCGGGCCAGCGCCTCGGACAGCTCCAGCACCCGCTCCTCCTCCAGGCCCGCCACCGCTGATGCTGCCTGGATGGTCCAGCCGCCGGTGAACACCGCGGCCACCTCCAGCAGCGACCGCTCGTGGCCGGTCAGCAGGCCCACGCTCCACTCCACCGTGGCGCGCAGCGTGCGCTGGCGCTCAGGCACATCTACCGCACCAGTGCCCAGCGCGTCCAGTGAGGCTGCCAGCCGGTCCAGCAGCGCGGCCGGGTCCAGCAGCCGGGTGCGGGCGGCGGCCAGCTCGATGGCCAGCGGCACGCCCTCCAGCCGCCGGCAGATCTCGGTCACCGCCGCCGCATTGCCGTCGGTCAGCGCAAAGCCGGGGCGCACCGCGCGGGCCCGGTCCACGAATAGCGCCACCGCGGGCGAGGCCGCCACTTCCGCGACCGAGGCGGTGCCCGGATCTGCCGGCAACGCCAGCGGCGGCACCGGGTACTCCCGCTCGGCGCGCAACCCCAGCACCGTGCGGCTGGTGGCCAGCATCGTCACCCCCGGGCAGCGGGCCAGCAACTCGCCCAGGTCCGGGGCGGCCTGGATCACCTGCTCCAGGTTGTCCAGAACCAGCAGCCACGCGCCGTCGCCGAATGTCTCGGCCAGCGCCTCCAGCGGCGCGCCGACGCCGGCCAGGTCGGCGCCCGCGGCCCGGCCGATGGCGGCCAGGACCTGCCTCGAGTCGGTGACCGCATCCAGCGGCACGAAGGCGGTGCCCGCGCCGAACCGGTCCCGCAGCCGCTCGCCCACCGCCACAGCCAGCCGGGTCTTGCCGACCCCGCCGGGCCCGGTGAGCGTTACCAGCCGCACCTCAGGACGCTCGAGCAGCCCGGCCACCTCGTCGACGGCCTCATCCCGCCCCAGCAGCGACGTCGTGCTCGCCGGCAGCGGGCCGCGGGCGCTGGCATGCGACGGCACCGCAGCCGCGGCCTGGCCGGCGGCGGCGGCGAACCGCTCACTCAGCAGCACCGCCAGGTCATCACGCCCTAGCCGGCCCAGCTCGGCGGCGGTGCGGAAATGCCGGTAAGACACCGAGGCGTCATCCTGGATGCGGGCCAGCAGATCGCCCAGGCGAGGGTCGCGGTCGGCCGCCGGCGCCTTGACGTACAGCAGCCGGGGCAGCGCACCGGACAGGTCGAACTCCTCCTCCAGGCCGGAGACCTGCATGCCCGTGGCGGGCTGCCCGTACCGCTGCCAGTACAGCCCGATGAACACCTCGCTTTGCGCCAGGTACTGCTGGTACACCTCCCGCGGCGGATACGGCCGGGCCCCAAGCTCAAACATCACCGGGGTCAGGCGCAGCGCCTCGATCGCGTGCGAGACGGCCCGCCGCTCGTCGGCCAGCTCGCCCAGCGTGGAACTCACGAACACGCGCAGACGCCGGTCAGGAGTCCGGATGACTGGCTCATCCCGCGGCCCCTGGCTCACCGATCGCCCCTGAGCCGACCCACCACACAAGTCTGCAACCAGCAATACCGGCGAGCAAACCCGCGTAAGCACCCAGTCCGTCAGCCAGCACCGGCTAGCACAGGCGGCTAAGTCCTCGGTCCGCAGCTATCAGGCCGCAGTCCCGACCATCAGCTCGACGGACGGCGGCTCGAACCGCCGTTGACGCTCTAGTCTCTTGACCAGGCCTCGGCCCAGGTCAATGCTGCGCATAAGAGGCAATCTTGTCCCGCTCGAAAATAGGATCTGGCCAGTGACCTGCAGGCCTTCCATGCGTTAGGCGGCGTATTAGGAACCGGATGCCCTCGAACCGCTCGTCGAGGGTGCGGGTGAGGTTACGGGCCTGCTGCACCGTCCACTCGCCAGTTGGGTTTGGCGGGCTGGATCTCCCACACCGTCGACGGCGCAACGGCAAGGCCGAGCTTTATCAGCTGGCCGTGGATCCGGCGTATCCCCACAGCGGATTCTCCTTCGCCAGCCGAAGGACAAGGCGGGCGGTGCTCTGGACAGTCGGCGGCCGTCCGGGCTTGCGCCGTTTCCTCGTGTCGTATTTCATCGCGGCCAGCTCGCGATGCCAGGCCAGGAGCGTCGCGGGTGTTGCCGGGAAGACCTCCGCCCTGCGCCTACGGGGGACGAGCCAGGCCAACGCGGCGAACCACACCCGATCGGCAGGCTCGTACCGCACCCGGCCGACGTGACGGCGCAGCACCGCATTCTCGTGGCGGAGCACCAGCAACTCAGCATTCTTGGCCCCGTCGCCACGGAACACCAGAGCAGCCACGCCGAGTACCCGGCATGTCAACAGGTAGACGATCTTGAGCAGCACCCGGCCAGCCAACCATCACGGCATCAAGTCTGTTAGCGATAACCCAGGTCAGCCATGCAATCGAGTATTCGAGCGGCACAGGTGGCCGGTGCGCAGCTACGCGCAGACCCGACGGGCCGACCGACGCCCGCACATGTTTGATATGGAGGTGATCGTGAGGCGCCAGGACCAAGAACACTGCGCCTCGATCACCTGCATGATCAGGCATTATGTGGCCCGAAGGGCGCAGGTGAGCAAAGCTCACCCAGATAATGCCGAATTGGGTGCATTACCTGTTTGCATACTTACACGTTGACCGACATGTTCAGTCACAACCATAAGAGCAGACTGGAGACGGCGACCGGCAATTCAGCTTCGTTGTTCGTAACCGCGGCAGGTCTGGCGGTTCAGCTCCACATGAGGCTTCAAGCTGGGCTCCGAGATGGGGCCTTATTTCCACTGATGGCGCCGGATCACAGTGTGCTTCTGTCGCGAATGCCCAGGCTCGCTGGCCGTATCCTCCTCGGCCGAGAAGGCCGTCGGTTCTCGGTTAAGCTGAGGCAAAGTCCCGGTCAAACTGCATTTTCCCGGAGGGCTTTGGCCTGTGAGCGCAACGCCGATATGACGGGTTCGAAGCGGCGGTCGCGCTGCATCTCGGTCTCCGCTGTGGCCGCGGCGTCGGCGAGAAGCTCCGCACTAACGAGCCAGGCCGCTTTGCGGTGCGGCAGAAGGTAGTCGGGCTGGTAGAAGAGCTCGAAGCTCGCTCCTGCGGTACGTCCTGGATGTTCGGGCCCAACGGGCATTGTGCTGAGGATGTCGGCCAGGGGCCCGATCACGTCGTTCATGATGCCGACGGCCACCGTCGCGAGCATGCCGATCTGATCTGCCGACTCGTCGACGCGGCTCATGAGCCGGTAGAACACGTGAAGGAGGATCTCGTAGGCGACGTTGCACAGATCGGCAACGCGTGCGGTGGCCGGGTCGGCTATCAGATTCACCTCCTCGCCGGTCTCGGGGGGCCGCACGAGCACGGGAAGGACCGGACGTGTCACCTCGAGGCCGGGTGCGTTCTGCCTCATCTGGAGATACTCGGTCAGCACCGACAGGAAGCGGCCGAAGTGCGCGTTGCGCCAGTCACCGCGAGAACCTTCACCCTGCTCGACGATCGCCTCGATAGCGTGTACCGCGTCCTCGGTGTTGGTGATCGGCCCAAGCTCCTTCCAGCCGAAAAGCTCGCCCCGGGTCTGCGATCCGGCCGGGCCGAGGAAAAGGTTCTCCTCGCCCAGCTTCTCCGCCAGGTGGCGGAAGCCCGCTTCGATCGACCGGTACAGGTGGCCGACGGTTCGGAACTCCTGCAGGTGAGGCGCGATCTCCTCCTTCCCCGTGACCGGGACCGCGTTTTTCATCGCGGCCAGCCCTTCGGCATCGTTCAAGTCCATGCCTTCGGGTCGCTCGAGGTACAAGAAGTGGCGCAGTGCCTGCTCACCGAACGGAAGCAGCTCAAAGCGCACCCCACTGGGATAGTGCCGGGCCGGCTGGGGCAGGTTGGGCCGCGACAGATGCGGACTTACCCCGATGGACGTCAGCAGGTTGCAGGCGATGGCCAGATGGAGCATCTCCTGCTTGGCCACCGTGAGGATCGTAGATCGCCACCGCTCGACCGCCGCAAGTTGCTCGTGCGTGAGCCCTTCATCGACGGACCGTTTAAGCGAGAACGCCGCAAACAGGTACTCACACATGACCGCATGCTCAAGCTCCGCGGCTTCGCAGAGCATGTAGATGAGCGGGCCGCGATGCTCGATGACGATGGCGCGTTCGCGCACATATTGTTCACTGCGCAGATCGAGGACCCTGCGTAGCCGGCCCTCGATCGCCTCGACGCCCGCCGCCGAGGCCCCGCTTGACTCTGCAGGTCCGGCCACTTCGGGGACCAGGTCAGACGCTGTTTCCCGCATCCCCGTGTCCATCCACCGGCGGAAGAGCTCGACCGGCTCGGGCGGCCAGGCGCCATCGCACGGCATGACGCCGGTGCTCACCTTCTCAAAGATCGCGGCCGCGTTAGCCGACACGTCCTCGTACGACCACAGGTCGAACGCGAAGCGCATCGACTCGCGGTCTTTCCCCCTGAACAGCGGCCTGATGTGCTCGTCATAGCTGACGGACCCCATCACCAGCCTCCTTATCCTCACCGAGGCGGCAGGAGACACCATCCACCCGCAGCAGCCCAACCGTAAACTTCCCCGCTCAGTTACTCCCTCCACACGAGCCGCACCCATTTTCTTTCGCCTACGCGGCCGCCGGGCATGATGCCAGCGGCAGGGCTCTGCTGAAAGCTAAGGTCGGCAGTTCGACCCGCCTCTGACCACCAGGTCTGCACAACCTGCAAACCCCTGACCAGGACAAAGGCAGGTCGGTGCTTTGCGCCGTCCATCTCGGCATGTGGCTGTCAGTGCGCGTTGGTGACCGCAGAGGTCAGCGGCAAAGTCCGGCTTGGGGATCGAGATGCTCGGGGTCGTCGGCCCGCTCAGCGACCCGACCGCGCACGGCGGGCGCGCCGAGGATGCGTTCGACCTGGTGCTGCCCTCCCTGCCCGGCTACAGCTTCTCCGGCCAGCCCACCGCGGCCGGCTGGGACCCCGGCCGCGTGACGCTTCGCGGCGGCCCAAAGCGCTCCCGCCGCAGGTGGCCAATCCGGGGAATGAGATCCTGTGTCTGACGAAACTGAGATGGGAGTTGGCCTATGGCAGTCAGCTTCGCGCAGGACATTAGGCCCCTGTTTACCGACATGGACGTCACGCACATGAGGCATCTCCTCGTCAAGCTGGACGACTTCGATTACATGCGCAAACCTCGCCACGCTAAGCACGTCCTTAACAGTGTCAGCACCGGGGCGATGCCGCCACGTAAAAGCGGTGAGCCTGCATGGTCGCCCGAAACAGTCCAGCTCTTTCGGGATTGGATCGCCGGCGGATACCAGCCCTAGCTGAAGCTCAGGGCTCCGGCGCGTTCCGGGTTACCCCCTTTTCTGTGGCATGTGACCAATAGGATGAAATCGCACTGTTGATGAACGCGGGCACCCCATCTGATCATTTAAGTCTCTGAGCCTGGAGCCACCGAAGAATTGTGGTAGATCATTTTCGGGCCGATCTCTGCACGAGAAGTTCCGCCAGGTGATCGCGGGCGTGGCCGTCTCGCGGGACGCCCTGGCTGCGGCCTTGCGATGGTCTTTCTGGTCCGGGGATTCGGGCGGGGTGGCCGCAGCGGGCCGTGCGGGGGTGCGGCGACCGGGTCGGGGCTGGTCAGGCCGCTGCGGCGGCGGGCGCCCGGGCGGCGGCGTGCAGGGTCAGGCAGGCCGCTTCGGCGTGCCAGCGCTGGGGCGCGTGCAAGGTGAGGTGGCCGCGGCCGGTGCGGGCGAGCCGGCCGGCACCTTGATCAGGCCCTCGCGGATGGTGGCGCCGCGGGCCCTGCCGTAGAACAGGGAGGCCAGGGACCCGTGCGCAGTAGGTTCTGGGTGATCGCGGCGAGGGTGGCCCAGGCCGCGTTGGCGTTGAAGTCACCCGAGGGCATGTGCGCGACCGGCCCGTCGGCCAGGTCGGAGAAGACCGGGTCGATGATCGCGTGGTCACGGTGGCGGGCTTCGGCCTGCAGCATCGAAGCCGGGTGTCGGTGAACACCGCGTGGTAGCGGTAGGTGACTTCATCGGGCATCCCAGGCAACGGCTGCTGGGTGCGTGAGTGGCGGGTGGTTATGGCCGGCTGGATGTCGACCGGACCTCGGATCCGGTCAGGGTTTCGTCGAGCCAGTCGAGCATCCGGGCGCACAGCAGGCGCTGGGCGCCGCCATCCCGCTGTTAGTGCTCGTGCCCGGTCAGGACCAGCCGCCCTGCCTCAGCGCCTATCCACGTTGTTCCCAATTTCTTCCGCGAGCGCGAACGCCGGGGTCGCAGCGGGCGAGGGCGCGTTCCTGACATGCGCCACCGCACAGATGTGCGAGATCACAAAGTCGTCGACGAGTCCTCCGTCCCGACCCACGGCCTGCGCCTGGACGCCGGAATGGAAGGTGCCGTCCAGGTCGGGCAGCGTGATTGACGGCACGTAGGCAGCGACGGCACGGACGTATGCGGACTTGCTTATGGCCATGCGTATCTCGTTCGCACCGGTCCGCCAGTACTTGCGCGCCACCTTCCAGGATCCCGGCCAGCTGACCGTGTCCCAGATATCACCGCACGCAAGGTGCGGAACAGGTAGCCATCTCGCGACGGAACCATCATCGCCGGAGGTCCGAGCATCACGTGGCCGTCGATGTGCCGCGTGACGTGCACGCCCAAGAAAGGGAGGCTGGGATCGGGCACCGGATAGACCATCCCGCGCACGGCAAGAGCTTCCGACGGTTTCAGGCGGAGATAGGTGCCCCGGAATGGAACGATCCGAGGATCGTCGGCTCCGGATCGTCGGGCAAGGCGATCCGCCCACAGGCCAGCGCAGGTGATCACCAGAGCTGCCGTGATGACACCGCTACTGGTGTTGAGATGGCAGCTAGCGCCATCCGAGATGGACCGGACAGTGGTGTCGAAACGGGAGTTACACCAAGTTGCTCGAGTTCACGTCTCAGGGCACGTGCCACAGCCGGGTAATTGATGATGCCCGTGCGCGGGGCGTGCAATGCTGCTACCCCGTCAGCCCGCGGTTCGATCTCGGTGATCTCCTCCGCTCTCAGTCTGCGCAGACCGGGGACGCCATTTGCGATTCCACGCTGCTCTAGGTCGTCAAGCCCGGGCAGCTCCCCGGGGCGTATGGCAACGATCAGCTTCCCGCACGCCTCATGCGCTATTCCGTGCTCCTGCGCGTATTCGTACATCATGGCGGCACCACGGACGCACAGCCGCGCCTTTACGGAGCCGGGCGTGTAATAGATCCCGCCGTGAATAACCCCAGAGTTGTGCCCGGTCTGATGCGCGGCGACGTCGGATTCCTTCTCAACGACGATGACCGACGATCCTGGCCGCCGGAGCATGAGCTCGCGCGCAACGCCGAGGCCTACGATGCCAGCGCCAACGATGGCGACGTCCTCGTTGAGGAGGCGTATGAGCGAGTTCCACCGAGGTAAGCGTGAGCGATTGTGAGAAATCTGCTCCCGACGCACGCCGCCATAGTCGAATACCAAATCTAAAAATCTACGTTGAACTGGTATTATTGTGGAGCGGGTGACGAGAATCGAACTCGCACTATCAGCTTGGGAAGCTGACGTTCTGCCATTGAACTACACCCGCGCGGCCTGCAAGAGGGGCCCGGATCTCCGGTAGCCCGGCCTCCTGCCCGGCACTGCCCGCCTATGGTACCGGAACCAGGTAGGTTGCCAGGCGTGCTGCTCTCTGATCGTGACATCAAGGCCGAGGTCGACTCGGGGCGGGTCAAGCTCGACCCGTTCGTGCCGGAGCTGATCCAGCCATCCAGCATCGACGTGCGGCTGGACCGCTACTTCCGGGTCTTCGAGAACCATCGCTACCCGCACATCGATCCGGCCGTGGAGCAGGCCGACCTGACGCGGCTAGTAGAGACAGCGGGTGACGACCCGTTCGTCCTGCACCCGGGCGAGTTCGTGCTCGGCTCGACCTACGAGGTCATCTCGCTGCCCGACGACGTGGCCGGGCGGCTGGAGGGCAAGAGCTCGCTGGGCCGCCTTGGCCTGCTGACGCACTCGACGGCGGGGTGGATCGACCCCGGCTTCTCCGGTCACGTGACGCTGGAGCTGTCGAACGTCGCCACCCTGCCGATCAAGCTGTGGCCCGGCATGAAGATCGGCCAGCTGTGCCTGTTCCGGTGCAGCTCGCCGGCCGAGCACCCGTACGGCTCGCAGGTCTATGGCTCGCGCTACCAGGACCAGCGGGGTCCTACGCCATCTAAGTCTTACCTGAATTTCTACCGATCCAAGGTCTGAGCCAGGCTTCCTCCGCTAGCGTCACCGACCGGGCCAGTGACGCGGCGCTGCGCCGGGGTCACTGTGAGGCAGCGGATTTCACGCCGCCGAAACGAATCCGAATCACGCCCGCAACGGGTGAGCTCCACTGTTACTGATGGGCACCACTCAGACTGGAGGGCCACTTCATGGCCATGTGGAGGATCAGGATCAACCTCACGGACGACCCGCACAGCAGGGCGCGGCTGGATGACGTGCTGGCCAGCCAGCGCGTACAAGCCATCGAGCTGACCCCGCGTCCGGGCATGCCTGCCGAGCTTTCGGGCGACGTCGTCCTCGAGCTGCCCGCCGATGACTCACTGGGCGAGATGCTGACCGCTCTGCATGCCATCAGCCCGCAGGTCTTCGTCAGCAGGGCCGACGCGAGCAGCGTCAGAATGCCCGCCGAGCTGGCGGCCCGCGAGTGCTAAGGCCACCGCGACAGCTCCCCCGCCACCGACAGCTCCCCCGCCACCGACAGCCACTCCGCCGCCGCTAAAGCCAGCCAGCCGGTCGGCCGGCCAGGAACCTAGTCGCCCGCGCCTCGCTGCGCCCGCAGTGCCATGAGCGCGGCCCGCAGCGCGTCCCGTTCGGCCTCGAGCTCGCGGACCCGGGCCTCGAGCTCAAGCACGCGGCGGACGGCAGGCAGCGTCAGCCCGTCATCGATCAGCTCCACCACATAGCGAACGACCACGATCTCGTTCCTGGTGTACCGGCGCTGGCCGCCGGCCGACCGGGACGGCGATACCACCTTGAACTCGTCCAGCCGGCGCAAGAACGCCTGCTGCACCTCGAGCATCTCCGAGACCTGACCCACGGTGAACAGCGGCCTGTTCTCGTCATCCAACGGAAAAGACCGCATCGTCAGCGCACCTCCTCAGGCGGGAACAACGGCCCGTGGCCGCACCGCGTATGGCGGAGCCCCGCGGTCGCACCGCATGGGCCGAAGGGCCCGCACGGCCTCGCCGCACGGGCCCTTCGCAGGCTACCGCCCCTGGTTTCGCCCGGAAATCAGGCCGTGACCGCGGCCCGCTCCGGCGTGGTGATCTCGATCTTGCGCGGCAGCGCGCGCTCGGCGAGCGGGACCCTGACGGTCAGCACGCCGCCATCGTAAGACGCGGCGATCTTCTCCGCATCCACGCTGTCGGACAGGCGGAGCCGCCTGGTGAACGTGCCCATGACGCGCTCACGCACGAACGGCTTCTCGTTCTCGGTGTACTCCTCGGACCGCCGCGCGGAGACGGTCAGCACGCCCCGGTCCACGGTCACGTCGATGCTCTCGGTGTCGATGCCGGGCAGGTCAAAGCGAAGCTCGATCTCCTCGTCACGACGGATCGCGTCCATGCGAACGCCCGCGTAGCTGCGGTCGGTGCCGAGCGCCCGGTAGACCTCGGCGAATGGGTCGAATGATGTGAGCAGCATTTCCCTGTCACCTTCCTGTGCAGTGCCCAGGCCGGCGGCCCAGGTTCCTCACCCTCGTATCTAAGAGAACTTACAACTCTGATTGTATATTCCATGTATCTAGAGTCAAGACAACCCTGGCGCCGCTGCCCGGCAGGTGAACTCGCCGGCGCCGCGGGTAGCTGCGCCGCGAGACCAGCGAAGACCGGCGGTGCGAAACATGACTAACGCCTACGTCCAGGTACAATGGCCACGCGGATCTGAACGCCGTGCCAGGATGGCACTGGCCTGTAATCGCGACTTCGCTGCGGCAGGCAAGATCTGCGGCGCTTCCGCCCATCAGTTGACCGGGGCCGCTGCGAGCAACTGTAAGTAGACGGGGACTTCCCAGGCGGAACTGACAGTGGACACCTTGCTGGCAACCGGCACCGCGGTCGAGCGCGGGCCGGCGCAGCGACTCGGGCGGCTCCGGCGAGCCAGCCGGGCCGACATCCTGATCATCCTCGGATACGTGCTGGCCGCCATCGCCATGACATGGCGGCTGTGGGCGCACCCGGCGCAGATGGTGCCCACCGCGTTCGGCGCGAGCGCCAACCCGGACGTCTCGCTGAGCGCCTGGTTCATGCGGTACGTGGCGTCCTCGCTGGCGCACGGCCACCTGCCGGCCCTGGTGACGACCGCCATCAACGCCCCGCAGGGCGTCAACGCGATGTGGAATACCTCGCTGCTCGCTCCGGCCGTCGCGCTGACCCCGGTGACGCTGATCGCCGGGCCGATCGTCAGCCTCACCATCCTGCTCACCCTCGGGTTCGCGGGCTCGGCGACGACGATGTACCTGGTACTGCGCCGCTGGCAGGTGAGCAAGACCGCGGCCGCGCTCGGCGGCGCCTTCTTCGCCTTCACGCCGGCTCTCGCCGTGGCCGCGGAGGACCACTACCACCTGCAGTTCGCCGTGCTCGTACCGCTGATAGCCGACGCGGTGCTGCGGCTGGTCACCGGGCGTGGCCGGCCGGTCCGCACCGGCCTGTGGCTCGGCCTGCTGATCGTCGTCCAGCTGTTCTGCGCCGAGGAACTTCTCGTCGACACCGTCATCGCGACCGCGGTCATCGTGCTGATCCTCGCGCTGGCCCGGCCGCGCGCGGTCAGGTCAAGGCTGGTGCCGGCCGTGACGGGGCTCGGCTGCGCGCTGGCGGTCACGCTGGTGATCGCCGGACCGGCGCTCTGGGTCCAGTTCCACGGACCGCTCGCGGAGCACGGCAGCCCGTGGGACGTATCCAGGTACGGGTACCCGGCATCCTCGTTCGTGACCGCGCCGGGCGCCGTGCTGCTGCACGGCGACTACGGGCAGTACCTGTACTCGGCAGGCCTGCGCCCGATCGAGACCTTCAGCTATCTCGGCTGGCCGCTCCTGGTCGCCCTCGTCGTCATTCCGTTCGCGTACTGGCGCGATCTGCGGATCCGGGTCACCGGCCTGTCGTTCCTGTTGCTAACGATGATGACGCTGGGCGGCCATTCCCAGAAGCTCATCGGCACCACCACCATCGCTGCCAAGCTGCTTCCGTGGTACTGGCTGCAGCAGTGGCCGATCCTCAGCCAGCTGGTCGTCGTGCGCCTGTCGATCCTGGCCGACGGCGTGGCCGCGGTGACGCTCGCGCTCGTGGCCGATCGCGTCATCGCCGCGGCCCGCAGCCGCGCGGGCCGCCGCAGGCACGTCCTGATAGCCGCGGCTGCCGCGGCACTGATCGCCATCGTGATCCCGCTGATCCCGCGGCCGGCGCCGGCCTCGCGGGTCCCGGTGCCACCGGCCGGATGGACCGCCGTCATCCGCGGCCTGAAGCTCCCCGCGGGCGCTCCCGTGCTGGTGCTGCCGCTCAACGGGTCTCGCGGCATGCTCTGGCAAGCCGAGACCGGCGAGCCGATATCGATCACCGGCGGGTACTGCATCGCGCCCGACCCGGCCGGGCAGGCCGCCAAGTGCGGCAGCCAGCCGATGCTGACCGGCCAGCAGCTCACGGTCGCGACGCGTACGTACCTGCTCTCCGACGCACCGGGCGAGCGACCGCCGTCGCCGGACTCGATGGCCAGCGCGCTGCAGAGCTGGCATCCCGCGGCGGTGGTCGTCACGATGGGCTGGAGTCGCCGTCTGACTAGCTTCATGACGACGTTCTTCGGGCCGCCGGGCGTGCGGTCAGGCGAGATCATGGCCTGGCGGACCGGCCCGCGCTGGTACCGGGACCTGCCCGCGTACCTGCGGGTCGTCAACGCCAGGGTGGCCGCGCAGCAGCCCGCGCATCATGCGAAGCGCTCGATGACCGTGGCGTTCGCCTGCCCGCCGCCCTCGCACATGGCCTGCAGCCCGTAGCGGCCGCCGGTCCGCTCGAGCTCGTGCAGCAGCTTGGTCATCAGGATCGCACCGGAAGCTCCGAGCGGATGACCGAGCGCGATCGCGCCGCCATTGGGGTTGGTCTTCTCCAGCGACCCGCCGGTGTCGGCTGCCCATGCCAGCAGCACGGGCGCGAACGCCTCGTTGACCTCGAAGACGTCGATGTCGTCGATCTTCAGGTGGCCCCTCGACAGCGCCTGCTCGGTAGCCGGGATCGGCCCGGTCAGCATGTAGACCGGATCGGCGCCGGTGACCGCCATCGCGAGGATCCGGCCCCGCGGCGTGAACCCGTGCCGGCGGACCGCGGCCGGCGAGGCGATCAGCAGCGCGGCCGCGCCGTCGGAGATCTGCGACGCGGACGCCGCGGTCAGCTCCCAGCCGGGCCGCAGCGGCTTCAGCTCGGCCATCTTCTCCAGCGTGCTGTCCCGGCGCGGACCCTCGTCGGCGCTCACCCCCGCCACCGGGGTGATCTCACGGCTGAACCTGCCCTCGTCGATCGCCCGGATCGCCCTTGCGTGGCTGCGCAGCGAGAACTCCTCGAGCTGAGCGCGCTTCAGCCCCCACTTCTCGCACATCAGCTGCGCGCCGCGGAACTGCGAGATCTCCTGGTCGCCGTATCGTTCCCGCCAGCCCTGCCCGTACGGGCCCGCCAGCCCCTCCTTCATCGGCAGCCTGACCGTCGTGCCCATCGGCACCATGCTCATGCTCTCGACACCGCCGGCGATCACCATGTCCTGCGTGCCGGACATCACGCCCTGCGCGGCGAAGTGAATGGCCTGCTGGGAGGAGCCGCACTGCCGGTCGATCGTTACGCCGGGCACCGTTTCCGGCAGCCCCGCCGACAGCCAGGCGGTCCTGGCGATGTCGATTGCCTGCGGGCCGGCCTGCGCCACGCAGCCGAGCACGACGTCCTCGACCGCGGCGGGATCGACACCGGTGCGGGTGATCAGCTCGCGCAGCACGTGCGCCGCCAGGTCGGCGGGGTGTACCGAGGACAGGCCCCCGTTCCGCTTGCCGATGGGGCTGCGGACGGCCCCGACGATGTATGCCTCGTGCACCCTGACCTCCATGACCCCGGCGGGCCGGCTGCGGCCGCGGCGGTACCGCCCGGACGACGGGGCCGCCGGGACGTGCACGCGCGCTGGCGCAGCAGTATGACGTTTACCGTCACGTTGAGGCTACCGCGCACTTTGGCAACCGCCATAGGGCCAGCCGGGAGCGCCTGAGCCGCCGATTACCGCTCGTGACTGGTAGTCATCCGGCTACGATCCGTGAATGCGCTTCGCTGGGGGACAGCGCATCAGCCGAGGTCACCGCCGCCACAGCGGCAGCGACGGTCACGCATCGCATCGCGTCCGGCACCAGACGGGGGGGTAATGACGAAGATCACCGACGATGCCGCCGGCCTCGTCAGCATCGGCCAGCTCGCGCGGGCAGCGGGCGTCAGCAGCCGGACGATCAGGTACTACGAGGAGCTTGGCATCCTCCCCGAGCCACGCCGTTCGCCCGGCGGGACTCGCAAGTACCCGCAGGACTACGGCCGGTACATCGCGGCCGCGCTGGCGCTGAAGGACCTGGGCTTCCGGCTGGAGGAGGTACGGCCGCTCGCGCGCCTGGCGGCCGGCCGCACGGTCAGCCCTGGCCAGCGCGACGCGGCGGCACAACTGGTCGAGGGCCGCATCGAGATGCTCGCGCGGCAGGTGACTGTCCTGCGCCGGCTGCACGACTCGGTGCGGCAGCCCGACGGTGACCTGCCGGTGGCGGCCGTGCTGGGTACCGCGGCGACCGGGCGGGCGGACCTGACCGTGGTCCCGGCCCTTCCCGACGACGGCGCCGCATAGGGGAACGTCGGCCCCGCCAGGCCCGGTCCGCCGGACTGCCGCGGTTGCCCGCGGCGGCCTTATCCTGAAGTGGCACGCACCTCGGGAGGCGACATGAGCCAGGGGATCATCCTGCTCGTCGTACTGGCAGCCATCGTCGCCTATGTCGTCGTGCGCACCCGCCGCCGGATGGGCCTGCTGGTCACGGGCAAGACCTGGATCACGGTGATGGTGGGCTTCGTCATCGTCGTGCTCACGCTGTGGGCGGCGACTACCCGCTGACCGCTCTCACCGGAGCGCGCCGCCGCCGGCGCCCTTGATCGGCATCTCGAACCAGACTGCCTTTCCGTCCTTCGTCGGCCGCGAGCCCCACCGGGTTGCCAGCTGATCGACGAGATACAGGCCCCGGCCGCCCTCGTCGCTGTCGCCCGCGCTGCGGATCCTGGGCAGCCGCAGGTCGGTGTCGAAGACCTCGACCCAGACCGCCTCGTGCCCGCGGCGCAGCCTGAGCGTGAAGTCCTTGCCCGCGGGCGTGGCGAGGCCGTCCTCGAACGGCGCGAGCTCCCAGTCCCCGATGATCCCGAGCGGGCCCGCGCCCGCTCCCTCCAGCACCAGCTCGTGCCGCGGCGTGGCGGACACGGCGGCGTGCAGGACAACGTTCGTGACTACCTCCGAGACCAGCAGGCAGGCGAGGTCGGCCTGCTCGATCTCCATCCCCCAGCTGGTGAACGTCTCGTGCGCCAGCCGCCGCGCCTCCGACACCCGGATCGGCTCGGCCGGGAACTGACCTTCCCAGGACGCCAGGTCCACCGCCGAGGTGCGGACCACGACGACGGCCATGTCGTCGTCGATCTCGCCTGGCACCGCGGTCTCGGCCGCCACCGCGATCTCCTCGACCGAGCCGTCCGCTGAGTCGCGGACGGCCTGCCGCAGCATCTGCATGACCTCGGCGTCGCTGTAGTGGCCGTTCCCGTCCAGACGCTGGCGCCGGTCGATCAGCCCGTCGGTGTAGAACACCAGCGTCGATCCGGGTGCCAGGTACCGGTTCTCCTCGCGGTAGGTCGGGATCCCCGGCACGCCCTTGCCGCGCACGCCGAGCAGCACGCCCCGGTCGAGGATCTCCAGCTGACTCACGTCATGGCCACGCACCAGCAGCGGCGGCACGTGCCCGGCGTTGGAGAACGACAGCGTCCGCGACCACGCGTCGTACACCAGGTAGGTGCAGCTGACCGTCGGCGGGTCGGTGGCGGCGAAGCCGTGCTCCTCGGCCGCCGCGGGCCCGAGCGTGCGCACCCAGTCATCGAGGCGCCGCAGGATCTCCGCTGGCGACTTGTCGTCCTGGGCGAAGGCACGCAGCGCGGCGCGCAGCTGCCCCATCACCGCGGCCGCCCTGGCCCCGCGGCCCTCGACATCGCCGATGACAATGCCGACACGCCCCGCCGACAGCGGGATTATGTCGTACCAGTCTCCGCCGACTTGCGTCTGAATGCCCTGCCCGTGCGTTTCCAGCGGCTTGGCCGGAACGTACTTGTATGCCACCTCCAGGCCATCGACAAATGGCGGGTCCTTCGGCAGCAGGCTGGTCTGGAACGCCAGCGCGGTGCGGCGCTCCTCCTCGAACAGCATCGAGTTGTCAATGGCCAGCGCGACCCGGCCGGCAATGGCGCTGAGGAAGTCACGGTCGTCGGCACCGTAATGACGCTCGTCCCGTTCCGTCAGCCGCGATAGCGCGAGGCTCATGACCCCGAGCAGCTGCCCGCGAGCGATCAGCGGGGCCGCGATGACGGAGGTGAACCTGATATCCGCCCAGTCCGGCGAGCCGGCGCTACCCGGCGGGCGGAAGTCGACCCCCTCGAGGTCGTCGACGACGACGGTGTCCAGCCGCTTCATCGCGATCGCGCAGAAATGCCCTGGCGGGTAGCTGATCTGCTCGCCCACCTGCGGCCAGGTGCCGGGCTCGGGCATCCAGCCGCGGGCATGAAGCTGGGCGCGCCGGATCAGGATGTCTCCGTGCAGCAGGTCCACGAAGCAGTGATCGGCAAACTGCGGTACAAGCGTTTCTGCGACCTGCCGCAGCGTCACGTTGAGCTCCAGTGACCTGGACAGCCGCTCGCCGATCCGCTCCAGCAGCCCGATCCGGTCGCTGGCCCGCTGTGCGCCCCGCCGGGTGGCCTCGCGCGCCATGATCACGATGCCCGTGATCTCGCCGTCCTTCGCGCGCAGCGGGGCGGCGTGCGCGCGGACGAATACCCGTGAGCCGTCCAGCCGCTGGCTGGCCAGGGTGCCCTCCCAGGGCCAGCCGCTCAGCACGTTCTCGAGCATGTGCTGGACGGTGGCCACGTCACCCTGCTCGATACCCAGCGACAGGAGCGGGCGGCCGACCAGGTGCGCCGGGTCGTCAGGGAATCCGAGCAGCGCGACCGCGAAGGAATTCGCGTACAGCAGCCCGCATTCGGTGTCAGTGACGACGATGCCCGTCGCCATCTGATCCAGGACCTCGCTGTCGGTCAGCGGCGCCCTCGACGATTCGGCTGGGGTGATCACGGCGCAATCACCGCGCTATTGCCGCAGGACAAACACGTGCGTGGCAATCTCAGCAGGCAGCTCTGTTTCGACATCGCCGGAGTCCGCACCTGTCACCCGCACACCGTGGTCGCTGGCCGCGAGCCTGACCTCGCGTCCGGGTTGTATCCCAATGTTCTTGAGTTTAAGCATCAGGTCCGCATCGCTTTGGACTTGTTCGCTGATACGGCTGACCACCACCATCTCAGCGACGGCCGCCGCGAGGTCGGTCATCGCGATATCCGGCTCCCCCGAGGCCGCATCCGCTCGTTTCGCCGCGTCGCCGGGAACGTCCAGCTCGGCCAGGCCAGGGATCACATTTCCGTGCGGGCAGCGGACCGGATAGTCGAGCAGCTCCACTAGCCGGCGCTCGACGCTGTCGGAAATGACGTGCTCCCACCGGCAGGCCTCTATATGCACCTCTTCCCACGGAAGCCCGATAACGCCGACCAGGAGGCACTCGGCCAGGCGGTGCTTGCGCATGACCCGCATCGCCAGCGTGCGGCCGCTGTCGGTCAGCGCCAGCTGACGGTCGCCTTCCACCCGGAGCAGCCCGTCGCGCTCCATCCGCGCCACGGTCTGGCTGACCGTCGGCCCGCTCTGGGAGAGCCGCTCGGCGATGCGCGCGCGCAGCGGGACGATGCCCTCTTCCTCGAGCTCGAAGATCGTACGAAGGTACATCTCCGTGGTGTCGATCAGGCCGTGCGCTGTCACGAGCAACTACCTCCGGAATCGATGCTATGACGTGGCGCCACCGTCGCGTACCCTCCGCTGGCTGGCTAGCCGCCTGGCCACCCCCGGCGGCCCGCCGGGAGACGGTGCCGGGCCCGGCTCAGCTGACGGCCGTCACGTGCACCGGCGCTGCCGCGGCCCGCTCAGGGCGACAGCCGGCTGACCGACCAGCCGTCCCCGTCCCGGCCGTACCTGAACCGGTCGTGCAGGCGGCTCGGCCTGCCCTGCCAGAACTCGATCCGCTCGGGCACCAGCCGGTACCCGCCCCAGAACTCCGGCATCGGCACCGGCGTGCCCTCCGGCCAGCGCCGCTCCAGCAGCGCGTACCGCTCGTCCAGCTCCGCCCGCGACGCCAGCACCTTCGACTGGTGGCTTGCCCAGGCGCCGACCTGCGATCCGTGCGGACGGCTGTGGAAGTAGGGCTCGCTCTCGGCGGTGGACAGCGGCGTCACCTGACCCTCGACGATCACCTGCCGGTGCAGCGCCTGCCAGGGAAACAGCATGCACGCCCGCGGTACCTCGGCAAGCTCGCTCGCCTTCTGCGATGTCCTGTTTGTGTAGAAAACGAACCCGGCGGGCCCGGATTCCTTCAGCAGCAGCATGCGCGCCCGCGGGCGGAGGTCGGCAGACACGGTGGCGAGCACCATCGCCGTCGGCTCGGGGAGCCGCTCCCTGAGCACGTCCCCCATCCACTGATCGAAGAGCTGCATCGGGTCGGCGGGCAGCATGGACTCATCCAGCGTGCCGGGCAGGCCCGGCGGGGCGCTGGTGAGACCGCCGGACATATCGGGGTGTGCTGTCGGCTCCACGGGTAATGATCCTCACACAACGCCCCGGCTCTGGCCAGTGCGGCGGCGCCGTGCGCCGGGGCGCGACGGTGCGGCACCGGCCGGCACTGGGCCGGTGCAGGGCCGGTGCAGGGCCGGTGCAGGGCCGGGTTACCGATCCGTAGTCCGCGCGCGGTTGAATAGGGGCGCAGGCCAACCACGGCCCGCTGGCCCCCGCCGCCCGACACGCGGCCTGACCCCCGGCCAGCCCGCCCGGCCCGCCGCTGACAGAAGACGGAGGAAGCGTAGATGTCCGACTTTGTGCCTGGGCTTGAGGGCGTCGTCGCGTTCGAGACGGAGATCGCCGAGCCGGACAAGGAAGGCGGCGCACTCCGGTACCGGGGTGTGGACATCGAGGAACTGGTCGGCCATGTCTCCTATGGCCACGTCTGGGGGCTGCTGGTCGACAACGAGTTCGCGCCGGGCCTGCCGCCCGCGGAGCCGTACCCGATCCCGGTGCACTCCGGTGACATCCGGGTCGACGTGCAGAGCGCCCTGGCGATGCTGGCACCCGCCTGGGGCATGCACCAGCTGCTGGACATCACCGACGAGCAGGCGAGGGACGACCTGGCCAGGGCCTCGGTGATGGCGCTGTCGTTCGTTGCCCAGGCGGCCCGCGGGCTGGGCCTGCCGATGGTGCCGCAGAAGCGCGTGGACGAGGCCAAGACCATCACCGAGCGGTTCATGATCCGCTGGCGCGGCGAGCCCGACCCGCGGCACGTCAAGGCGATCGACGCGTACTGGGTATCGGCGGCCGAGCACGGCATGAACGCGTCCACGTTCACCGCCAGGGTGATCGCATCCACCGGAGCTGACGTCGCCGCGGCGCTGTCGGGTGCCGTGGGCGCGATGTCCGGGCCGCTGCACGGCGGCGCCCCCGCCAGGGTCCTCGGCATGATCGAGGAAGTCGAGAAGACGGGCGACGCCGTCGCGTACGTCCGGCAGGCGCTGGACCGCGGAGACCGGCTGATGGGCTTCGGACACCGGGTCTACCGGGCGGAGGACCCGCGGGCAAGGGTGCTGCGGCGTACCGCCAGGGAGCTCGGCGCGCCCCGGTACGAGGTAGCCGCCGCGCTGGAGAAGGCGGCCCTGGACGAGCTGCACGCCCGCCGCCCGGACCGCGTGCTGGCGACGAACGTGGAGTTCTGGGCCGCGATCATGCTCGACTTCGCCGAGGTGCCTGCGCACATGTTCACCTCGATGTTCACCTGCGCGCGGACGGCAGGCTGGGCGGCCCACATCCTGGAGCAGAAGCGGACCGGCAGGCTGGTCCGCCCGAGCGCCAGGTACGTCGGCCCCAAGTCCAGGTCGGTGCGGGACGTGCCGGGGGCGGCCGAGGTCTTCGATCACGATGCCTGAGCCCGCCAGCATCGTCATCCCGGCCGAGCTGCGCCCGGCCGACGGCAGGTTCGGCTCCGGCCCGACGAAGATCAGGCCGGAGCAGCTGGCCGCGCTCACCGCGGCCGGCCCGACCCTGCTCGGCACCTCCCACCGGCAGGCTCCGGTGCGGGCGGTGGTGCAGCGAGTCAGGGAGGGCCTGGGCCAGCTGTTCACGCTCCCCGCGGACTACCTGGTGGTGCTCGGCAACGGCGGCACGACGGCGTTCTGGGACATCGCCGCGTTCTGCCTGGTCGACACCAAGGCGCAGCACCTCAGCTTCGGTGAGTTCTCGGCCAAGTTCGCGAAGGTCACGCAGACGGCGCCGTGGCTGGCCGGCCCGTCGGTCATCAGCTCCGAGCCGGGCACGCACCCGCTGCCGCGCGCCGAGGCCGGGGTGGACGCGTACGCACTCACCCATAACGAGACCTCGACCGGCGTCGCGATGCCGGTCGGCCGCGTCGCCGGGGCAGACGAAGGCGCGCTCGTGCTCGTCGACGCGACCAGCGCGGCCGGCGGGATCGCGGTGGACGCGGCCGAGCTCGACGCGTACTACTTCGCGCCGCAGAAGTGCTTCGGGTCCGACGGCGGCCTCTGGCTCGCGCTGCTGTCCCCGGCCGCCATCGAGCGCGCCGAGCGGATCGCCGCCAGCGGCAGGTACATCCCGGAGTTCCTGTCCCTGCGGGTCGCGATCGACAACGCCAGGCTGCAGCAGACCTACAACACCCCGGCGGTCGCCACCCTCATCCTGCTGGCTGAGCAGGTCGAGTGGATGCTGGCGCGCGGCGGCATGGCGTGGACCACGGAGCGGACCGCCGCCTCGTCAGCGATCCTGTACAACTGGGCGGACAAGTCGCCGGTCGCGGCGCCGTTCGTGGCCGATCCCGCGGACCGCTCTCCGGTCGTCGTGACGATCGACTTCGACGGGTCCGTCGACGCGGCCGCGATCTCCGGTGCGCTGCGAGCCAACGGGATCGTGGATACCGACTCCTACCGCAAGCTCGGCCGCAACCAGCTGCGCATCGGGACCTTCCCCGCCGTCGAGCCGGCCGACGTCGAGGCGCTGACCGCCTGCATCGACTACGCGCTGGAACGGCTGGTCTAGCCGGACCCGGCCGGCCTGAGCTGCCAGCGTCCGAGTTCGGCGTAGCGCGGCTCGCTCCGCGGATTGCTGCGGATCAGCCGGATGTCGGTCGCGGCCCAGCCGCGGCCGGCGAACCCCGCCAGCGCGGTGGTCAGGTCGATCACCCGGCCGGGCTCGCGGCAGCGGGCGATCGTGATGTGCGGGCGGTACCGCCTGCCCTCGTCTGGCGGCGGCGCGCCGGCCCGGCGCGCGGCAGCGGCGACCGAGCTCGCGAGGGCCGTGAGCGGTCGCCGGTCTGCCTCGATGCCGGCCCAGACGATCGTGGCCCTGGCGGGCCGCGGGAACGCGCCGCCGCCGCTGATCGCGAGCCGCTGCGCCTGGTGCCGCCCGGCGGCGCGCTCCAGCCGGGCCGACAGCGCGGGCAGCACGGGCTCGGCCACCTCGCCGAGGAAGGCAAGCGTCAGGTGCCAGTCGTCCGGGCCGGTCCAGCGCAGCCCTGGCCGGGCCGCGCGCAGCGGCGCCACCGCGGCCGCAAGCTCGGCCAGCGCGCCGGCGGGCGGCACTATGGCGACGAACAGCCTCATCCCGCGATTGGTATCAGCTACTGGCCGCCGCGCAGGGCCGCCACGGCCTCGACCTCGATCAGGAGGCCGGGGCGGACCAGGGCGGCCACCTGGACCAGCGTGCTGGCCGGATTCGGCAGGTCCCCGAGCGCCGGGCGGATCATCTCGTCCCTGACATCCCTGATGACCTGCACACTGCTCGCGTCCAGCACGTACCAGCCGAACTTTATGACGTCGGGCCAGTCGGCCCCCAGCGCGTGCAGGATGCGGTGCAGGTTCGTCAGCGCCTGCCGCGTCTGCGCGGCCAGGTCGCCCTCGCCGGTCAGCTGGCCGGCGTCGTCGAGCGCCACCTGGCCGGAGATGAACGCGACCCGGCCCGTCACCGTTACCGCGTGCGCGAATCCCGGCCCTGGCGCCACACCTGCCACCTGGGTAACTCGGTCCATGATCGGCATGGGCTCATCCTCCCGCATGCCGGCTAGCGCGGAATTCCGGGGCTCTGACGGAGCCCCCGGAATTCCGCGCTGATGCTGCCGGGCGGTCAGGCGACGATCCGCGCCAGCTCTGCGGGCCGCAGGTACGAGCGGACCTGATTGCCGCGGCGGTGCGCCAGCACGAAGGCCACCGCGACGGTAGCCGCCACCGAGATGACCCCGCCGGTGATCATGCTCACGCGCGGGCCGAATTCCGCCGCGATCCAGCCCGCCAGCGGTGATCCGAGCGGCGTGCCACCGAGGAAGATCATCATGTACAGGCCCATCACCCGGCCGCGCATCTCCGCGGTGCTATTCAGCTGCGTGGTCGAGTTCGAGGCCGTGGTGTAGCTGAGCATCGCGAGTCCGGTCGGGATCAGCGCCAGCACAAACGTCCAGAAGTCCGGCATCAGCCCGGTGGCGATCTCCAGCACGCCGAACGCGAACGCCATCGCGACCAGCAGCCGCAGCGTCGGGCGACTCCGGCGTGCCGCCACCAGCGCACCGCCCAGCGCGCCGACCGCGAACATCGTCGAGGCCAGGCCGAACGAGCTGGCGCCGGTGTGGAACACGGCCCGCGACATCAGTGCGTTCGTCACCTGGAAGTTCATGCCGAACGTCGCGACGAAGAAGACGAGGATCATGGTCGCCCACAGCTGCGGCCTGACCCGGACGTAATCCAGGGCCTCCCGCAGCTGGCCCGGTGACCGGGGCACCCGCGGCGCCTGGTGCAGTTCCTCCGGCCGCATCAGCTTGAGCCCGAGTATGACCGCGAGGTACGACGCCGCGTTGAGCAGGAACGCGACCGGCGTGCCGACCGCCGCGATGACGAGCCCCGCGACGGCCGGGCCGACGATCCTAGCAAGGTTGAAGACGGCACTGTTCAGCGCGATCGCGTTGGCCATCCCGTCGCGGCCGACCATCTCGACCGCGAACGACTGCCGGGTCGGGTTGTCCACGACGGTCACGATGCCGAGCGCGAACGCGAGCACGTAGACGTGCCAGATCCGGACCGTGCCGGTGAGCGCCAGGACGCCGAGGATCAGCGCCAGCGCACCGGCCGCCGCCTGGGTCGCCATCAGGATCTTGCGCTTGGAGTACCGGTCGGCGATCACGCCGCCCCACATGCTCGCCAGCATCGGCGCGAACTGAAGGCCGGTCGTGATGCCGAGGGCGGTGCCGCTGTTGTGGGTTAGCTCGAGGACCAGCCAGTCCTGCGCGACGCGCTGCATCCAGCTGCCGGTGTTCGAGATGACCTGCCCGGCGGCGAACAGGCGGTAGTTGCGCGTCCGCAGCGAGCCGAACGTGCGGCTGCCCCAGCCCCTGCTCGCGGCGGGGGCGGTACCGGTCAGGACTGGCTGAGCTTCTCCAGGATCGGCGCCGCCTGCCGCAGCAGCGCCCGTTCCTGCGGCGTCAGCTCGCGCAGCCGCTGCGC
>Ga0335078_10001120_pt1 | contig 40553 bp, 22 predicted proteins | sample Lox_Sample_32_FD_206711 | JGI IMG/M metagenome (GOLD analysis project Ga0335078, IMG submission 206711) | Soil microbial communities from Loxahatchee National Wildlife Refuge, Florida, United States - Lox_Sample_3.2 | ecosystem: Environmental > Terrestrial > Soil > Wetlands | place: USA... | reverse complement strand
CGAACCTGGATCGAGGAGGCTACAGGGAACTACTTCGACGAGTTGCGCATACGGCCTTTTCTGGGGCGCTTCTTTCATGCCTCGGACGAACATGGCCCCGGCAGCGCTCCCTACCTGGTGCTGACGTACGCCTTCTGGCACACCCATTTTCACGACGACCCCAGTGTGGTCGGACGCATCGTCCTGGTCAACAAGCACCCGTACACTATCATTGGCGTTGCTCCGCCGGAGTTCCACGGCACCCTGCTCTTCTTCCACCCCGACTCCTTTGCGCCTATCGTGCAGCATCAGGATTTCCTTGGCGCCTATTCCGGCCCGGGCTTAAAGCCCTCAGCGGAACAACTCAGTCCGTTCGAGGACCGCGGAGATCGTTGGCTTTTTATGTCCATGGGACACCTGAAGCCAGGAGTTACGCCGGCACAGGCATCCGCCGACCTGAACGCGATCGGTGCATACCTGGAGAAGACCTATCCCAAGGACGACCGCAAGGTGACGTTTACGCTGGCGCGTCCCAGCCTCTATGGCGACTACCTGGGTCAACCGGTGCGCGCCTTCATGACCGGGCTGATGCTGTTATCCACGCTGATCCTGCTGGCGGCTTGCGCCAACCTGGGCAGTCTCTTCGCCGCGCGCGCCGCTGATCGCTCGCGCGAGCTGGCGCTGCGGCTCGCGCTGGGATCCACGCGCACGCGGATGCTGCGGCAACTCTTCACCGAGGCGGTGCTGATTTCGCTGGTAGGAGGGACGCTGGGACTTCTGGGCAGCATCCCTTTGCTGCGCTGGTTGAGCGTGTGGCAGCCAATCGCGCGCTGGCCTATCCAACTGGCGGTCACGCCGGATGCGCACGTCTATGCGCTGGCTTTGCTCTTAACGATCGCCAGCGGCTTTTTGTTTGGCGCTGTGCCCGTGCGCCAGGTGCTGCGCACCAGTCCCTATGAAGTGGTCAAGTTGGGCTCAACGGGCACCGTGGGGCGGCGCATCAGCATCCGCGAATTGTTGCTGGGCGTGCAGGTTGCCATCTGCGCCGTGCTCATCACCTCGTCGCTGGTTGCGGTTCGCGGGCTGGCACGCTCGCTGCACAACGACTTCGGCTTCGAGCCACACAATAACATGCTGGCCGATACCGACCTGACCATGGCCGGCTACCGGGGCGAGCAGGTCCTGACGATGCAGAAGCACATCGTCGAGACGTTGGCGGGGATTCCGGGGGTTGAGGCCATAGCATTCGGGGATAACGTTCCCCTCGGTGACGGCTCATCCGATTCCAACGTCTTCCGCGACGACACCGCCGACCTGCGGCCGGCCAACGCCGCCGACGATCCCTTCATGTACAAGGTTTCGCCCGATTATTTCCGCGCGGCAGGCACTACGCTGCTCGCCGGCCGCGAGTTCACCTGGCATGACGACCCGAACTCGCCGCGCGTCGCCGTGGTGAACCCGGAATTCGCGCGCAGGATCTTCGGCTCTTCCGACAAAGCCATGGGCCGCTATTTCAAGATGCCCGATGGCAGCCGTGTCCAGGTGGTGGGCATCGCCGAGCAGGGCAAGTATTCCAGCATTAACGAAACGCCGCATGCGGCCATGTTTTTGTCCATCCTGCAATGGCCGGGAACCCAGATGCTCCTGGTGGTGCGCCACCACCGCGATCCGCTGCAAGTCGCGGCCGCCATGAGGGCTGCCTTCCATCAGCTCGATGCGGGGCTGCCGGTGTTCATCGAACCGCGCTTCCAGCAGATGGACGTGCTGCTGTTCGGGCCGCGCATGGCCACCATCTCACTCGCTGTGCTCGGAGTAATGGGCGCTATGCTGGCGATCACCGGCATCTTCGGCATGGCTGCGTACTCGGTCAGTAAGCGGCTGCGCGAGTTGGGCATTCGCATCGCCCTCGGCGCGCAGCGCCGCGAGGTCTTACACGCGGCCTTGGGGCGCGCATTCAAACTGCTGGCTCTGGGTTCCACGGCAGGCCTGATCCTCGGTATACTCGCCAGCCGGGTACTCGCCTTGATCGTCTATCAGGCGACGCCGCGCGATCCTCTCGTTCTTGCCGGGGCTGCTCTGACCATGCTGTTGATGGGCATGCTGGCGACCTGGATTCCCGCGCGGCGGGCGATGAACATCGATCCGGTGCGCCTGCTGCGCGACGAGTAATCCGGCCAGATGCTCTCCTTCAGCAGCAGTTGCTCGGCCGGGGAAAACACGTGCTGCCGAATCATGACCGCCAGAGGCGAAGCGGCGACGGTGCGCTGCCGCGCTGCGACGGCGACGTTCATCGGTCGAGATGTCCGTAATAAATCTTGGTGTCGTATTCGAGCCGGACGTGATCATCCGACGCATACGCCGCGAACAGTTCCGGTAACGCCTTCATCATCGCCTCGTAGCGCTCGCCACTCTTGGGAATGTAGGACGACGACAGCAGCCGGCCGCGCAAGCCGTCGAAATCGAGCTGCTGCTGATTGTGCTGCTTGATCAGCTTCATGTCGTTGGGAGCGAAGAAGTCCTCGATGGCGCTGTAGCTGGCCACCCACTTGTGGGAAACCTGTTCGTAGTCGTTGGCGTATTGGCGGACGAAGGCCTCGTAGGCGCGTAGGAAGGGAGTCGAATCGATATCGCGGTCGTGCCAGACCAGCACCGTCCAGCCGCCCGGCTTCAGGACGCGGCCGAATTCGATCCGCGCCTGCGGAGGACGAAACCAGTGGAAGGCCTGCCCGGCGGCGACGAAATCGATGCTGGCCGCCGGCAGTGTCGTGGACTCGGCGCTGCCCGCAACCATACTGAAGTCCGGGTACGCCGCGAGATAGCGTTCTCCCGCAACTCGCATCTCCGGATTGGGTTCGACGCCGATGACGCGATTGCCGTTCTGGAGGAAAATTTCGGCCAGCAACCCGGGGCCGCAACCCACGTCGGCAATCAGATGTTCCCGACTGAGATCGCACACCTGCTGCAGCGCGCGTACCACATCGTGGGAGTAGTGGGGCCGGTACCTGGCGTAGTCTTCCGCCCGGTCAGAGAAGCGCGTCACGGAATCGCGAAGCGATTCGGACATGGCAGAGATGTTAGCATTTGAGCATTCAGCATTCAGCACACAGTATTCAGCCATGAAATCTCCTTGTTTACTCGTGGGCGCCTGCGGCCTGTCAAAATGGCAAAGGGCTGAATGCTGATTGCTAAATGCTAAATGCCAATGCCAGCCACAATTCGCCGCTCGTCAGCGCCATTGCGGCGGCCATCCGCAAAGTCCCACGCGGACGCGTCAGCACCTATGGCGCAATTGCCAAAGCTGCTGGGTACCCACGCTGTGCTCGCCACGTCAGCCGGGTGCTGAGGCAGGTCGGGGGCTTGCCATGGCAGCGTATTCTGGGCTCGGGCGGGCGCATTTCATTGCACGGCGAAGCGGCTCTGGAGCAGCGGTTCCTGCTCGAAGCAGAGGGAGTGCGCTTCCGCGGCCGCCGCGTCGATTTGCGAGAGTTCGAGCACCGGTTCGTCAGAGCTACGAAGAAACGCGAGCGCAGCGCCTCTCGGTTTCGCTAAAGACCGGATGTCGACCGCGTTCCTGCCGAGCGAAGCCGAACCCGTTGGCGACCAGCCTCTTCGCCCAAAGTTGTAGCTCAAGCCCTGATGCTTACCTTTCCGCCCGTTTAGGGCTAGCGTAAAATAGTGGTGATTTCTGGACAATGGGCCATGTTCAAGCTGTTTTTACCTCGAACGTTTCTTGCTGCGATGTTGTTGGGCGGAACGCTTTTCGCGCAGCATTCTCAGGGTCGCGACCACACCGTCTTCCATCCTGCCGCCCCGGTGCCGGCCAAACACGCTAACACCGCGACGGCAGCAACCGCGTCGAGCGCTCGCATCTCAGACACAGGCAAGCGCCACGATGCGGCCTATAGCAGCTCTTCTCCATCGCATACGCTGGCACAAGCGCCGCAAAGTTCGCCGCGGGCCAAATAGTTCACACCAACTCCGCCACCGGTCAGGCACAATAAGGGGATGGAGATTTATTTTCTGCGCCACGCCAATGCCGGTGAAACCAAGCTCAATCCGGCGAAGGACGACCAACGGCCACTCGATAAACTGGGAATTGAGCAATCCCACATTGTGGGACGCACTCTGGCCGCGCTAAATCTGGAGCTGGACGCGATCATCTCCAGCCCGCTGGTGCGCGCTCATCAGACGGCTTCGATTGTTGCCGAGGAAATTGCCCACCAGGAGGCGATCGTCCTTAACGAGGCGCTACGGCCTGACTCGACATATGAGCAATTCGAGCGACTGCTGGCGCACTACGGTGACAAAGAGGCGATCCTGCTGGTCGGCCACCGGCCCAGCCAGACCGAGTTTTTGAACCACCTGGTGACCGGCGTGGACACTGGGCCGATCGACTTCAAGAAAGGCGCCGTCGCCCGCGTCGACAAAGAGGGCAGCAAGCCTGCCGTCCTCAAGTGGCTGATGCCGCCGAAGCTGGTGCGCGCCATTCAGCAGGCCTCAGCCAAAAGCTCGCGTCCGAAAACCGTTTCGAAGTAATTTTTCTCCTGCTCGACCGCCCACAGCTCCAGGTCAATTCCTTCCGGCGGCCGGGGTTTCAGCATCAGCCGCACGCGTCCGTCTTGATGGATGCGGATCGTCAACTCACCCACCGCGGCACGGCGACCCTGATCAAGCGCCCGCGCCAACCGCAGCAGCGCGACGGCTTTGGCGACGTGGATTTGCTCGACTCCGGGAAGCATTCGCATCACACGATCGCTGGGCGACGGCAGCGACTTGCCTACATAGCGCGCGATAGCGCCGATGATGCGGCGCTGCAACGGCGTGTAGCCAAAGATCTCCGAGTTCGAAATGACGTAGTAGGTGTGGCGGCGGCGGCCGGAACGATTGATGAAGGCACCGACTTCGTGCAACATGGCCGCGGCTTCCAGCCAGTCGGCGTACTCGGCCGGCAACTGATGCACCGACTGCAAACGGTGAAACAGCCCCAGCGCGAGATCGCGGATCCGCTGCGCGAATTGCAGGTCCGCGCCGTAGTGCTTGGCGGCAGCCAGCAGGGCGTCGTGCCGCTCGGATTCCACGCGTTCGCGCATGGCGGCGCTGGCGTGATAATCGGCCATCATCTGCGCCAGCAGGCCGTCGCGTAATCCGAGCGGCAGATAACGGAAGCTGCGCAGTTTGCACAACTGCATCAGCCCGGCGAACACCATCGCGCCGGCGATAATGATCTCAGCCCGTCGCGGACCAATACCACGCAGTGCGCGCCGCTGCGACAGATTGCGCCGGCTGAGCTCCTCAGCCAGCGATACTACGGCGTTTTGCGGGACCGTCTGCGGCTTGCTCTCGTCGTAGCCACGCCGCTTGGCGGCGTACAAACTCGACAGCGCGGCGGGCGTGCCCGAGGTAGCGATGGTCAGTTGCAGTCCCGCCTCGAGGATGCGCTTCCTGGCACGCGAGACTTCGCGTTGAATTACGGCGCGCATCTGTTGCAGCTCGCTCCGCCAAGGCGGGTCGTGATGCAAAAACGTCTGCGTCAGACGCACCGCTCCAATCGGCAGGCTTACCATGTCGGCGATGTGGCCGTTCATGGAGAGTGTCAGCTCGCAACTGCCACCGCCCAGGTCGATAAGCAAGGCGCGCGCATTGGCCAGGCGCGCGTGGGTAAGCACGCCCAAATGGATCAGGCGGCCTTCTTCCAATCCCGAGATGACCTCAACCTTCCAGCCCGTCGCGGTGCGCACCCAATCGACAAAGGCTCGCGTGTTGCGGGCGTCGCGCAGGGCGCTGGTGGCGACAACACGCACGCGGTCGGCGGCGTGGGTTTGCGTGGCGCGGTGAAAGCGGCGCAGCACGCGCAGGGTGTGCGCCATCGCTTGCGGATCGAGCGCGCCTTCGGCAAAGACGCTTTCGCCCAGGCGGGTGACCTCGCGGTCTTCGTGCAGAGTTTCCAGGTGTCCGCGCGCCACCTTCGCGATTTTCAGCCGCACTGAGTTGGAGCCGATATCGATGGCCGCGAAGGTGGGCATGGAGCGTGCGCAAGAAAATTGCGAGTGTGTGCCTTGTATCAGGGCACGGCTTCAGCCGTGCCGTTCGTCCCCACTTACTTTGTCATCCTGAGGAGGCCTTCAGGCCGACGAAGGATCTGCGGTTAGCCGCGAGTACCCAGCCAGTTCCGCCGGACCGCAGATCCCTCGGCTCCGTCCGCTGCCGCGGACTCCGCCCGGGATGACAACTAAGAAGTACGAAGCCGACACTCCAGAGTATCAGCAACGCCGCTATCAACTGCTATAGTCCCAGTAGAATGCCGCTTTCCATAACAAACGGAAGCAGCCCGAAGATTCAGCCAGCAGAGGCGAGCAGCATTGCGGCCGGCAGTAGATCGCTGACGCTGTGGATCATCGTTATCGCGGCCGCGGTCTTGCGCCTCATCGCGCTCGGACACAAGAGTTTCTGGCTGGATGAGATCGCCAGCGTCGCCATCGCGCGCCGGCCCGGAGCGGTGTTTTGGCATTTCCTGTGGCGCGACGAAGGCAACATGGCGCTGTATTACGTGCTGCTGAAGCCCTGGCTGCACTTCGGATACGGCGAAGCCACACTGCGCCTGCTCTCGGTCATACCGGGCGTCCTGGCAATCCCGCTTATGTATTGGCTCGGCGCTCGGCTGTTTGGACAGAGGGTCGGGCTGCTGAGCGCCGGATTGCTGGCGGTGAATGCTTGCGCGGTTGCTGTGTCGCAGGAGGCGCGAGCGTACAGCTTTGTCGTCCTTCTCGTTCTGCTCTCAACTTTTCTTTTTGTGCGGCTGATTGAGGAGCCGAGTCGCTCTGCGGCATTGCTATATGCATTTGTGGCCGGGCTGACATGCTACTTCCATTACTTCGGTGTGCTCGTTCCCGCGCTGCATGCGGTCTCCATCGTGGCGCTGCCTGCAACCCGGCGGCGCTGGAAGCCGCTCTTGCTGGCGTGGTCAGTCATCGCCCTGCTCGCGGCGCCCATTCTGTGGCTGATGCATGCGCAGGACGTGGGGCACATCTCCTGGCTCGGGCCGCCGTCGTGGCTGGAGCTTTATCACCTCGGCGTTTTTCTTGCCGCGGCTGGAGGCAAGGCCGTCGGAGGAGTTCTCTTAGGGCTTGAGTTGATACTGGCGTCATCCTTCGTTGCCGCATTCAGGAGCGCGTGGCGCACCGAAGGCGATGACCTCGGAAAATGGCGCTACGCGCTGGTGGCCAGTGCAATCGTTTCTCCCGTCGTTATCACGTTGCTGGTCTCGATTGTCAGGCCGGCGTTCTATCACCGCTTCCTCATCATCTGCCTGCCGGGATGGCTGATGATGATCGCCATCGGCGCGCTGCAGATTCGTGTTCGCGCATGGCGCGTCGCCGCCATTGCCGGGGTTAGCGTTCTGTCGCTGCTCAGCATCGTACTTCTCTACCCGCGCGTGACGGAAGACTGGCGCGCGGCGGCGACGTATCTAGTCACTCACGAGCGTCCCGAGGACCGCGTGCTGTACTACCAATCGGTTGGCCAGTTTGCCGGCGAGAGCTATCGGGATTGGCTAATTCCACCAAACGCGGCACGTCCTCTGTCAGTTGGAATAAATCCTGCGAATTCCAATTGGCAGCGCGACCTCGATCACGCTCCTCGCGTCTGGCTGGTGCTCTATCGCACCGAACCGGGCGATGCAGAAGCCCGCGCGATCGAGCGCGACCTGAGCCAACACTACGCGCCGGGAAGGGAAGAGAACTTTCCCGGAATCACGGTGCTCGAATATGAGGCGAGGTAATGGTGATGCACGCGAGGCACTGAAGCTGTCTCGTGGATCGGTGGCATGAGGCATTGCAGCTCGGCCGCGCGCTTGCGGAGATTTTCGTCCAGTTTTAGCTTCAAGATTAGCTTTGAATCGGGACCTCAACGAAGCGTTCGCGCGCCATTTCAGCCCCGTACGCGATGCAGGCCAGGATGTCCGCTTCCTCCAGTTGCGGATAATCTCTCAGAATGTCCGTCGTTGTTGCCCCTTCTGCAAGAAAGTCCAGGACCAGAGACACCCAGACGCGATGCCCGCGGATACAGGGCTTCCCGAAGCATACTTTCGGGTCAATCGTGATTCGTTTTAGAAGTTCTTCGCTCGTTATACGATGGCCTGAGTTCAAAGCATAGCATTGGTACTGCAAAGCGGGGCGCCAGATTGTGCGGGTATTCGCCTCCCACCAAGCGGAGCGGCTTGGGTGGGGGCTCCCGGCGCGTTATCACCCCGGATACGGCCCTGCGCCTGGGCCGCTCCCCACCATCGAACGCGATGTACGGCCCCGGGTGGCGTGAGGGCAGCCAGCCTTTACAGTATGGCCTCAAGGAACTGACGTGGAGTAACAATTTGCGTGCCGGCCCATGAAGCGGGAAAGTGTTTCCGATTGCCGGTCAACAGGTAATGCGCCGCCGCTGCTAGCGCGCACTCCAGAAATATGTTATCGCAGGGATCGGAGCAGGCTCGGATTTTCTCGGTTGGTCGGACCCACAATCCCCGTTCACGAATGTGGCGCAGTGCCCCTTCAATCTCAGCATCGGTGCGTTCGAAGCGCGGGCGGCGAATCACGTCTTCATATTCGGAATAGATGTTGCCGCTCACGCAGAGCTGCATATCGGGGTCAAGCAGTATGGTCAGAAGCGCCTGCGCAGGCGCTCCCTGTGCGTTGAGCAGCGCTGAGACCAGGACATTGGTATTGAGAACGACTCGGATCATTGCTGCACAGGCTGCCGGCGGTTACGCCGGGCCTCGCGTGCAGCATGAATTTCGGCATCGATCTCTTCCGCGGAGAGTCGACTCACGCCCAACCGTTCCGCGCTCTCCCACGAGCTGCGCAGCCATTCCGGGGCAGAGCCCGGCGCCATCCCGCGGACGCTGATGGTTTCGTCTTCAGCTATCGAACGACCGAGCAGATTTTCGACCACTATCCTCTGGTCTGGCGAGAGATCTTTGGCTTTGTGGATCATGCTTAAGCAGGATTTTAGCATCATACCGCATCGCGCCTGGGTCGCTACTTCAGCACCAGCGCCCGCTTCTGGATGAATGCCCAATCGAGCTACGACCTCGAGGTCGCCCAGGAGCAACTTCAGCGCACCATCGAACGCGACGTGCGGCCGCGCGTGGCGTGGGACAAGCTCAGGGAAGCCATTTCACGTTTGCGGGCAAATCTGCAGGCTTCGAAATTGCCGCTGCGTTTTCGTCGTGCCGATCGTCGTGAATCTTCAATAGCAAATGGGGAAGGGCCGTTCGCGCCTCCGACGGCGTTATCAGATTGCGTTGGAGCAGGGCGGCGACTGTCAATCGATACTTCGCCTGCTGCTCGGCAATGAACCGTCTAATGCTCGCGTTAAGCTGCTCGGGTGAGTGGAACTCAAGGTTCATCGATACCTCCGTCTGCCATGGAAGTTCTTCCGGACCCACTCCCAGCATTTCAGCGATTAGTCTGCGGCGGTCTTCTCGGCCCAGGTCCACGCCAGTTCCGCAGGACCCAGCACGATAATGTCTGGCCTCTTCGCGGATTGCATACGTCGGCTCAATGCCGCCCACCAAAGGTATGGCGGATCCTCGGGCTTTGGCTTCGACTGGAGGTTGGCCGCCCCGCACCAGGTACTGTCCGATTAACGGCCAGTCCTGCTTGGGAGCTCCGAACCCTCCCGCGAAACAGTCGGGGCCGCCATGCGCGCCTCCGAGCATCTTGCCAGGTTGCACTACCATGATGAACGCGTACACGTCTGTAGATCTGAGCATGTCAGCCGCGAATCCCGGCTGCGGATGCAAGGCCAGCATGGCGGTACTGACGAATCCCAAGGAACCGCGTTCCGCCGTGGAGTGGTAGAAGTCAAGAGCCAGTGGGATCGCCTGCTCTTGCGGCATCCGGCTTAGCAGCACCGCGACGTCATTGCCGAATTCCGGAGCCAGGCTAAGCAGAACATCAGCTGGCACCGGTACGTTCATCTGAATAAGCGTGTCCAAAACGGCCTGCATCGCGTCCCGACGAACCAGGTCCTCCTGCGGCAGGTCGTCTGCCGCATTCCAGGCGTCGGGGTTCTTGCGAACGATAGGCCGCCACTGCGCAGCCAAAGAGAGAAGGTCCGGTATCAGGTCGCGCCGATTCGCCACTAGCGCGTTGTGGGCGCCCCAGGCGACAAGACGCGGGTCGCCGCTAGCGAGTAAGCTCTCAATGCTCTGCTGTGGGCTGGGGTTGGGGAGGTCAACTTTTGGTGGCCCCAACCGGGCGGCCTGACCAAGTAGGCTGTTAATGCTCTGCTGCGGGCTGGTAGTGGAGGACGAAACTTTCTGGGCCAGCGCACACGGTGCGAGGATTGCGACTACACTCACTGCGCGAATCGCATGCCGAAGCAGAGTCATACATGCACCTCATCTCAGACGACCGTCTGCGAAGCGATGGGTCACCACTCACCAGCATTATAGGGTCGCCGCTTTTGCTCGTTGCTGGCAACGCATGTTATTCTTTAGGACGTAACAACATACGATAAAAGAGTAGGAGCGCAGCCGATTCAGTGTTAGCCCGAGAGAAAAAAGCCGCCCTGATTGACCAACACCGCACGCACGCGACCGACACCGGTTCGCCGGAGGTGCAAATCGCCATCCTCAGCGAGCGGATTGGTGAATTGACGGAGCATTTCAAGACCCACAAGAAGGACCATGCCTCCCGGCGCGGCCTTCTCATGATGGTGAGCAAGCGTCGCAGCCTGCTCGACTACCTCAGAAAGTCCGATACCGAACGCTACAAGACCGTTATTCAGAAGCTGGGCATCCGCAAGTAAGGGCTGCCGGTCTGGACGACGTGCTGCGAGCGTAGTTTTCACCCGATTCAGGCGTGCTGGATCGGAAGAATCGGCGTACACGGGCGCGCGGTGCGCCCCAGTTGACCACAGCTTCTCTCGGCTGATTTGTATCTCACTCCATCTCCCATATCGTTGAGGGTTGCATTGCGGGCGCAGCCATCGGTGCGCCCTTCACTTTGGTTGTCATCCCGAGCGTAGCCGAGGGATCTGCGGTTCGCCCGAGCGGGAAGAGTTGAACAAGCTGAGGCAAACAGCAGGTCCCTCCACTCCGCGCCCGCCCACCCGCAAACGATGCGGGTGGAGAAAACGCGGACGCTCCGGTCGGGATGACACAGATTAGGGCAGGGAATTACGGCACGGCTGAAGTCGTGCCCTGATACAAGGCATCCTCAATCAAATTCGCTTGCGCTCCGACAGAAGGAACTTACGAAATGAACGAAGCAGACACTATGACGGCCGAACAACACGGCGTCCACAAACATGAAATTAGCGTCGACTTGCCCGGCGGCAAGTCCATCCACTTTGAAACCGGGAAGCTGGCCAAGCAGGCGCATGGCTCCTGCATCGTCCGCATGGGCGACAACGTTGTCCTCGCCACCGCCTGCGCCAATGCCGAACCGCGAGAGGGCATCGACTTTTTCCCGCTCACGGTTGACTATCGCGAGTACACTTACGCCGCGGGGCGGATCCCCGGCGGCTTCATCAAGCGGGAAGGCCGGCCCAGCGAACGCGAAATCCTCACAAGCCGCCAGATCGACCGGCCCATCCGTCCGCTGTTCCCCGAAGGCTTCCGCTGCGAGACCCAGGTCATCGCCATGGTGCTCTCGGCCGACACCGAGAACGATCCCGATGTTTCGGGCATCAACGGCGCATCGGTCGCGCTCAGCGTTTCGGATATTCCGTTTCACGGCCCCATCGGCGCGGTGCGCGTGGGCCGGGTCAACGGCGAATTCGTCATCAATCCCACCTACGAAGAGCAGCGCACGGGCGATCTGAACCTGATGGTGGTCGGCACCGCGGACGGCATCGTGATGATCGAGTCGGGCGCGCGCGAGGTGGAAGAGGAAGTCGTCGTCCAGGCCATCGAGTACGGCCACGAACAGATCAAGAAAATTTGCGCCGCGATCAGCGACTTGGCGCAGAAGGTCGGCAAGGCTAAGCGGTCGGTCGAACCGGTGACGATGGATGAGCCTTATCTCGACGAGCTGCGGTCCAGGATCGGCGAACGCTTGGCCGATGCCGCCAATACCGAGAAGCATCCCAAGAACGAGAGCTACTCGCTCATCAAGCAGCTCAAGGACGAATTGAAAGCTGCAATCCCCGAGGAAGACGAAGAAGGTCGCAAGAAGGCAGGGAAGTACTTCGACATCCTGCGCGAGCAAATTTTCCGCGAGCAGGTGATCCAAGAGCGCCGTCGTCCCGACGGCCGCAAGTTTGACCGGGTCCGCGACATCTGGATTGAAGTCGGCGTGCTGCCGCGCACGCATGGCTCGGCGATCTTCACGCGCGGCGAGACCCAGGCGCTGGTGACCACCACGCTGGGTACTGCCGAAGACATGCAGCGGCTGGAGGCCTTTGAGGGCGAGGCCAAAAAGCGCTTTATGCTTCACTATAACTTTCCGCCGTTTTCCGTTGGAGAGGTTGCGTTTCTGCGCGGCGCAGGCCGTCGTGAAATCGGCCACGGCGCACTCGCCGAGCGCGCGCTGTTTGCGGTTTTGCCCAGCGACACCGACTGGCCTTATGCGATGCGTGTCGTCTCTGACATTCTCGAGTCGAACGGCTCGTCCTCGATGGCAACCGTTTGCGGCGCATCGCTCAGCATGATGGATGCGGGGGTTCCGCTGAAGGCCTCGGTCGCCGGCGTAGCCATGGGCTTGGTGAAAGAAGGCGATGACTATGCCGTCCTCACCGACATCGCGGGCGCCGAAGACCATTACGGTGACATGGACTTCAAGGTCGCCGGCACGCGCGACGGCATCACCGCCCTGCAGATGGATATCAAGGTGATGGGCATCACGCCGCAGATTATGCGCGAGGCGCTGCAGCAGGCCAAAGCCGGCCGCATGTTCATCCTCGACAAGATGAACGCAGTCATCGCCGAACCGCGCACCAAGATCAGCGAATTCGCTCCACGCTTCTACACCTTGACCATTCCCACCGACAAGATTCGCGATCTGATCGGGCCGGGCGGTAAGGTGATTCGCGGCATCGTGGAGGCCACGGGCGTAAAGATCGATGTCGAAGACAGCGGCAAGGTCAACGTCTCATCGGCCGATCAGGCCGCGGCGGCGAAGGCCATCCAGATGATCAACGACATCACCGCGACGGCCGAAGTAGGGAAGACCTACCTCGGCAAAGTGACGCGGCTGGCCGACTTCGGCGCCTTCGTCGAAATTCTGCCGGGCACCGACGGCCTGCTGCATATCAGCGAAGTCGCCGAGCACCGCATCAACGACGTCCGTGACGAGCTGAAAGAAGGCGACCAGGTGCTGGTGAAGGTGCTGGCCGTTGACGGCAATCGCATCAAGCTCTCGCGCAAGGCGATCCTGAAAGAGCAGCGCGCCAAGATGCAGGGCGGGGAAGCCGCTCCGGAAGGCGTCTCCGCAGGTGGTGGAGTCACCTTCGAAGGCGGACACGAGCGCGCCGACGAGCCGGAGCAGAACTTCAATCGCGATGGCGGTGAGCGTCGCGAGCACGCCGGCAGCCGGCCAGGTGGAGGCGGTCATCACGGCGGGCGAGGCGGACGCGGTGATCGCGATCGCGGTGGGCGCGGCGACCGCGGCAGAGGACGGCGTTAAAATCAGCAGGCAGCGGTTTGTTATAATCAGACCGCTGCTTCCGAAGAGCGCCCTTAGCTCAGCTGGATAGAGCGTCTGGCTACGAACCAGAAGGTCGGGAGTTCGAATCTCTCAGGGCGCGCCATAAATTCAATAATTTAGGGCACCCATGATCGGGTGCCCTTTGTACACTGTCGGTGTTTCTCTAATGCCCTGCCCACGGCAGGCGCGGAGCTTTTGTTCCGCGATCATTCTCGTCCAGCAGCGGCCAAGCGGTCCAGTCTTGCGGCGCCGCACGCCGGTGGGTTGTCCCCCGATAGCGTCTACACCACGATGAGAAGTCCGCTGCTATTGTACTAACAGGCCCCACTGCGGTTTCGACAAGTGCGACAGCGGAACGGCCAAACCACCACCGTAGCTACGGCCGCGTAGCCCATAGGGTCCATTGTTTCCGTGGTCTACCTTCGAGTTGGCCGCCATTCGCGTTGGGAAACGCAGTTGAGAGTTAAATGCGTGCCGTGTGTTGCTAGGAGCTGAGAATGCAGAACTGGACGTGGCCGACAGCAGGTTCGCGGTGGCAGGCGAGATTGATGACGACGCCGTCACAGCGGCCAAGGCAGTCTGGAAAGTACTCGACGAAGACTGGGTTTTGCCGGCAGAGATGAAGGCCAACTGGGCACCAGACAGACCCTGCGGGGACGCCGTAGTCTTGGGCAGACTGTTCAGACCAGCGAGCCTCGCAGGCATTGCTGACCCATTGAAGCCGTTGTTATTCGCAGCGGGACTCAGAGCTCCCGACGCCACGGTCAAAAGCACATCTGTGCCCTGGTAGGTGATGGTGAAATGCTCGGAAGAGTTAATAGGCAGTCCGTTCACCGTAGAGAATTGACCAGTTTCCGAATTGAACGTCACGATTTTGAACGTGCTGCCGATGGTCGGGACGAACCCGTTGATTAAGGATATATTGAGCGTGCCGTTCAGGCTCGAGGTGGTGGTTTTGAGCTGATCGTACTTGGAGCCCACCGTGGTCCCACCGATGGAGACATCCAGCTTGCCGGTGGCGGTTTGAGCATAAGCCCCCGAATCCGTCAATACTCCAGTCGACGTGCTGGAGTCGCCGGGAGTGATCGTACCGCTAGAGGTGATCTTGCCGTTCACGGCGCCCGTTCCGAAGAGCGATCCCGCCTGCAAACCTAGACTGCCCGTAGAAGAAACCGCCAAGGTTCCATTGTCGGTGGTAGTACCCGAGAGCTGAGTGAAGGATGTTCCGGTTCCACCTACCGTGAAGGTGCTGCTACTGCCTATGGTAAACAGCCCCTTATTCGTAAATGCCCCGGCAGTCGTGAAGGTCCGACCGCCTTCCAGCGTAAAGCTTCCGCCGGTAGCATTGGTGGCGAAATTGGCCAATCCATTTGCCCCGTGCTGGTCCATGATCTTCGACGCCGTGCCGTTCAGGACAATTGTGGCGGCATTAGTCACGATGTTGGCGCCGTTGAACTGAAGCGCGCCCACCAGATTGTAGGTGCCGCCGGTGAGGGTTTCGGTTGAAGTGGCGTAGTTGCTGAGATTTCCGTTGACGACGAAAGTGCTGGTGCTGCTGGCCACGCCGAGCGTGCCATTGTTGGTGAAGTTGCCGGCCGTGGTGAAGTTGCGCCCGCCGGCGATAGTGAAGCTGGCGCCCGTCCCATTGGTAGCGAAGCTTGCCAGGCCGTTATTGCCGTGCTGGTCTGTGATCTGCGAAGAGGTGCCCGTCAGCGTGATATTGGCGTCATTGGTCACGATGTGGGCGCCGTTGAACTGCAGCGCTCCCGTGACATCGTAGGTGCCGCCGGTAAGCGTGTTGTTGGCGAAGTTGGTGAGGTTACCGTTCACAGTGAACTTGCTGTTGCTGCTGGCGATGTTGAGGGTTCCATTGTTGGTGAAGTTGGCGGCGGTGGTGAAGTTGCGTCCGCCTTCAATCGTGAAACTCGCGCCCATGGCGTTGGTGTTCAAGCTCGACAGAGCATCTTTCCCATTCGCATCCACAAAGCTGGAGTTAGCTCCGTTCAGGATGATGTTGGCGGCATTGGTGGTGATTTCGCCGCCGTTATAGCCCAGTTGATCAATCTGCAAAGTCCCACCGATGTTGTAAGTCCCTCCGGTCAGAGTGCTGCCGGCGAAGTTGGTGAATGTTCCTCCGGACACAACCATGGAACTTCCGGTCGCAACTTCGAGGGTTCCGTGATTGGAGAAGCCGGCGCTGCCGGGTGAGATGGCGAAGCCGGAGCCATTGGAAAAGATCGTGCCGTAATTGACGAGCCCGTTTGTATCGATTGTTCCCGAGCCTTGAATGGTCTGCCGGTTGGTTAGGGTGAAAGCCCCGTAGGAATCGATGTAATTTAGCGGATTGCCGGAGTTGGTTAAGGTGACCGTGCCCGTGCCCATCAGGGTAGTGTCGCCGATCAACTGCATATACGTGTAATGGCCGTCGCCTTTAAGCGTAATTGAGCCATTGTTGGCGATCGTCCCATTTACATCGGCGGTGCTGTTGTTCGACACCACAAAAGCCCCGGAGTTCGTCAGGGTTCCCAAGGTGCTCCCGTCCAGGGTGGCGGAATTATTGGCGACGATTTCAATCACGCTGCCGTGGCCGGAATCGGTAGTCAGCGTCCCCCCTTGAATCGTGGCCCCGTTCATCAACTGCACTGTGCTTCCACCGGTCGCTTGGATTGTCCCACTGCGGTTCTGAATGGTGCCGTAGTCGAACTGCAGCGTGCTTGCGCCCGTTGCCTTGATCGTGCCCCCGCTGTTATTGAGCGAATCGTTGTACAGTTGCAGGGTACCGCCATTCGTCGCCTCCAACGTCCCTGAGTTGGTCGATGCGGCGCCTTCAGCTATCTGTAGCTGATTGTCGGCGTAATTCGCATTGATTGTTCCCTGGTTGATCAAGGAGCTAGTGTTGATTTCTCCCGCTCCTTGAATTGTCTGCTGGTTGGTGAGAGCGAAGCTGCCGTTAATGCGGTTTTGCGGGTTTCCGGCGTCAGCCAAAGTTACCGTGCCGACGCCCATCAGCGTGGTATTGCCGACCAGTTGGAGATAGGTGTTATTCCCGTCCCCTTCGACGGTGATCGAACCCGTGTTGTTGATGATGCCGTTCAATTTCGCAGTGCTGGCGTTCTCCACGACAAAAGCACCCGCGTTGGTCAGGGATCCCAGGGTGCTCCCATCCAGAGTGGCGCTATTGTTGGCGACCGTTTCAAACAGGCTGCCCATTCCCGAGTCGGTGGATAGCGTCCCGCCCTGAATCGTGGCCCCGTCCATCAATTGCACTGTGCTTCCACCCGTCGCTTGGATTGTGCCGCCGCGGTTCTGAATAGTGCCATAGTCGAACTGCACTGTGCTTGCGCCCGTTGCCTTGATCATGCCCCCGCTGTTATTGAGAGCATCGTTGTACACCATCAGGGTACCGCCGTTCGTTGCCTCCAGCGTCCCGGTGTTGATTACTGCGGTGCCGGTGGCGATCTTCAGGTTGTGGTCGGCGTTGTTGGCATCAACGGTTCCCTGGTTGGCTAGCGAACTGGTGTAGATTTCCCCGGAACCCTGGATCGTCTGCTTGTTCGTGAGTGTGAAACTTCCGCCGATGAAGTTCAGCGGATTGCCGGAGTCGGCCAGGGTGACCGTGCCGCCGCCCTCCAGTGTGGTGTTGCCGAGTAGCTGGAGATAGGTGTTGTTGCCGTCCCCTTTCAACGTAATCGAACCCGTATTGTTGATTATCCCGTTGAGATTAAGGGTGCTGCCGTTCACCACAACAAAAGATCCGGCATTGGTCAGTGTTCCGGCAGTGCTCCCATCCAGGGTGGCGCTATTGTTGGCGACCGTCTCGAATATACTGCTGTGGCCCGAATCGGTGGTTAGTGTCCCGCCTTGGATGGCGACTCCACTGGAAAGCTGTACGGCACCTCCGCCGGTCGCCTCGATCGTGCCACCGCTGTTCTGGATGGTGCCGTACTGAAATTGCACCGTGCTCCCGGCGCCAACCGCCCTGATCGTACCGTGGTCATTGTTGAGGCTGTTGTTGTACAGCAGCAGGGCGCCCCCATTTGTTGATTCGAGGGTACCGGTGTTGGTCGATGCCGCACCGAGAGCTATCTGAAGGTTGTTGTCCGCGTTGTTGGCATTGATCGTTCCCTGATTAATCAATGAATTCGTGTTGATCTCACCGGATCCTTGAATCGTCTGCTGGTTGGTAAGAGCGAACCCCCCGGAAATGAAATTCAACGGGTAGCCAGAATCGGCCAGGGTGACCGTGCCCGAGCCGGTGAGAGTAGTATTGCCGACAAGTTGAAGGTAAGTGTAGTTCCCATCCCCGTTGACCGTAATCGAACCGGTATTGTTGATGGTGCCTTCCAGCTTGGCGGTGCTGGCGTTTACGACTTTGAAAGGTCCGGACAGGTTCAGTGTCCCCTGTGTGCTGCCGTCCAGCGTGGCGGAATTATTGGCGAGGGTCTCAATTACGCTGCCCGTCCCCGAAGCCGTGAGGCTCCCACCCTGGATATCAACCCCGCCGGTGAGTTTCAACACGCTGCCGCCTGTTGCCTGGATAACGCCGCCCATATTGTTGTAAGTGCTGCCGTTCAACAACAGAGTTGCGCCATTGGTAGCCTCCAAGGTCCCGGTATTGGTTACGCCAGAGGTGCCGCTCACCTGCATTGACACCAGGCTACCGCTGCCCGTGGCCTCAATAATGCCGCCCATGTTGTTGTACGAAGTGCCATTCAATGTGAGGGTAGCGCCATTGGTGGCTTCAAGGGTTCCTGTGTTAAGCATGCCGGCGCTGCCGCCTGCGTTCACCGTCAGTCCATGATCGGCGTTGTCGGCATCAATCGTTCCCCCGTTTGTTATCGACAAGCCGTAGTTGCCGACCGTCCCCGATCCTTGAATCGTATTGTTCACGTTATCCAGCGTACTGCCAGAGCAACACCCCCCCTGAATGTAATTCTGTGGGTTCGTGGAGTCGACCAGCGTTATGATGCCGCCACCACTTAGCGTCACGTTCGCGCCCGCAGCGATGGTAATTCCAGCACCGCCGCCCGTAGAGCTAAACTTTATCGTTCCAGTATTACTGATAGCATTACCATTGATCGTTAAGTTAATCCCGTCGTTCAGCGACAAGCTATTGTTGCCACTCACCGTCAAATTATTGATGGACCCACTGATATCTTCGGTCACCACAGATCCCGAATTCGTAACCTGAACATTGTTATTTGATGTCGGTATACCACTCGACCAGTTTCCAGGGGCACTCCAAAGTCCCGTATGCCCAACCCACGTGTCGTTCGTAATGGTTAAAGGGTTAGGGGCCCAGGAATAGCGTGGAATCACTGGCAGCGTCCTGGTCTGCGCTTTCCACCTTGGTTCGCCATGCAAACGGATCGGAGCCAGCTTTCGCCCAAAGGCGAATCGCAATGGTTGGCAATCCATTCCGCTCTGCCCTGACAACCTCAGATTGACGCCGGCAAGCAGAAAATTCGTGGATTCCAGATCCAACCCTTTAGGGGATGACAAGCCGCTGCATCTAGTCCCAATAGCGCCAGTCTGCGATAGCGCTACCGTGGGGAACAGCCACACCGAGGAGCAAATGGCTAACAGGACCAGCAACTTGAATGTGAGTTTTTCAAGCAGGTAGCTATACTCCTGCTGGGAAGAGGGCAAAGTGGCACGGCGCATAGGACCTCCGAATCCACAAACGTAAAAGTCTGAGGAATTCTCTCGAATAGATTTGAAGAATGTCCTACCTTGATCCCGACCCGAGATTGACGGAAACTATACACTAGTTTGCTACATTGTCCAGAGAAATTTGAGCTCGTTCTTGAATTTTTGAGTGGTTCTGGAAACCCTGATGTACAGAGCCGCGCTTCATTGCCGCACGGTCTCAGCGAGCAACTGCTTGCGTAAGGCCGCCAACCCCTAATCAACTGAGTCACATGATTCAGGTCGGGCATTCGCGATAGCACCTCGGCTTTGAACTCATTCCTGAGCCTTTGGTACTCCAGGATGCCCTCACGATCCGGACGGGCCTCTTTGTCGTCCTGCGGAGGACCGCGGGGCGGCTCTGAGGCTGTCAAGCCGTTGTTACCGATGAGGTTAGGAGTTGGGGTGTGGGCGGGGACCTCATGACGCAGTCACCCAAGTGGTGAGACACACTGGCCACCAGGTGCTTGGGAAGAAAAATCCAAATTTTCCCTATCTGTAAAGAGTAAACATTCTAATTGACTGTGCCCGGCTACAGTGATAGCTTCTCTCAGCTTCAACACAGGTTCTTGCTTGACTGGATAGCAGAGCCGGTCTCGGGGCCTGCTACCGGACGCTGGAGGCAGGATGCGCCGCTTCTTCCGTTTGCCACCACCTTTAATGATGGCTGTGATCTCCGCGCTTGTGATCTCGGCTCTGTCGTCACCGCTCGCTGCCGAGACTGACTTCGTTATACCGCCGGGACGAGCGGCGAGCCCCCAGACCATCACGATGGGCCCGGACCACAATCTCTGGTTCACCGAAAATAGCGGCCTGAAAATCGGAACCATCACTACGCACGGTGTTATCACCGAATATCCTATCGCAGGCGCACAGGGCCTGGAGGGCATCACAACGGGTCCGGATGGGAATCTCTGGTTCACCGATGAATTCGCGGGCTTCATCGGACACATTAACACCAGCGGTGGCGGCTTGGTTATCTATCCTCTCGCGCCCGGCAGTCACCCACAAGGTATCGTGACCGGGCCGGATAGCAAACTATGGTTTGTCGATAACTCTATCGATATTCATAATCCCATGCAGGGCTTTCGCATCGGAAGCATTGACCTCTCCGGTAACGTCACGGAGTATCCCACGGGCATTAATCCAATCGTGTTTGATGCGCTAGACTATCCTCCAGGGCAAATTACGCTCGGTCCGGATGGGAACCTCTGGTTCACGAATTCCAACGCCGGCGCAGTGGGAATACCGTTCGTCGGAAAGATCACCACTGCCGGCGCCGTTACCATTTACTACACCAACGACTTTCCGTATGGGATTACCACGGGTCCCGATGGGAACCTATGGGTAATTGAGTCCGGCAACGTCGCGAAGATCACCACATCGGGCACCGAAACAGAGTATCCACTCACAGTTTCAGGCGGCTACTCTGGCATAACAACCGGCCCGGATGGCAATATCTGGTTCACTGAGTTCGGAACGGTAGGCTATGTCACGACGGCGGGGGTGGTGAACGAATTCGACCCGAGTCTGTTCCAAGGTCAGGCTTACCTCACCAGCATCGTTACCGGTCCGGACGGCGCGCTCTGGATACTGGCAGAAGGCAACGGCGGCATTCTCCGATTTACGACCGGCGGGCAACTAACCAACACGTACGGCCTCAACGTGGGCAGCCAGCCCGACTGGGTCGCGTCGGGCCCCGATGGGAATATCTGGGCCACGCAATCCTTCGACAACGCGGTGAGTAAAATTACGCCAAACGGGGTTATTACCACTTATCCGACTGCAGCCGGTTCGAACCCGGAGGTAATCGTTGCTGGTCCTGACGGAAACATGTGGTTCGTCGAGCCCGGAACAGCCAACATCGCGAAGATCACCACCCAAGGTGTCATCACTGAATACTCTGCGGGAAACCCAAATCCGGGATTGGTCGGAATCACCGCGGGTCCCGACGGAAACCTGTGGTTTACGGAATCTTCGGCCAGATACAACAACATTGTCCGCATTACCCCCAGTGGCGTGATGACCCCATTTCCGATACCCACGCCCAACGCGTTTGCCTTTTTTGACACGGCAGGGCCGGACGGAAATATTTGGTTCACCGAAGACGGAGCACAGCAGGTCGCGAACATAAACCTCAATACGTTCCAGATTAGGGAGTATCCGTACCCCGGCCAAAACAAGCCTTTATTCAACATTGTTACAGGACCCGACGGAAACTTGTGGATCATGGTAGAAACACCCTTCGGTGCGCTTGGAAAATTCTCTGCCTCCGGGTCCCTGCTGGCCGAATACCCCGCACAATTCCAAACCGCTTTGCTGGGCATCGAACCAGGACCCGATGGCGCGCTATGGTTCGCCCAGTTCTATCCTAACGGGGTTAGCCGAATAACCACGTCCGGGGTGCTCAGCACAGTCCAGCTGAACGCGGCCTACGCTGAGGGCAATGCCGTTGCCGTTGGAGCGGACCATAAGCTCTGGATTCCAGAAATTACCGCTGGCGCAGTTGGCCGCCTGAGCGCTATTGGCGGCACCGGAAATGCCATTACAGCCATGGCGGGCACGCAGTTCAACGGCGCCGTCGCCAGCTTCGTCGATGGCACTCCAACCGCTACGCAAAGCGATTTCACATCGATGATCGACTGGGGCGACGGTACAGGTGCCACCTCCGGGACCGTCTCCGGGCCAAACGGGGGACCATTCACGGTTAGCGGCACGCATACATACTCCGCTAGCGGGGCCTACGTGGTGAATGTAAGTCTGCACGACACGGTAGACAACACAACCTATCAGGCGAGCCCCGGCTCGGCGCAAGTGACCTCCAACCAAGTCAACTTCGTATTGACGGCATCGGTCAATGGTAGTGGAAGCGTGACCAGCACCGACGGCGACATCCATTGCCCGGGCACCTGTGGGAATTCTTATCCCAGCAATACGCACGTCACTCTAAACGCCACGCCTACGCCAGGTTGGAGCTTTGCCGGCTGGAGTGGCGCTTGCAGCGGAACCGGTTCCTGTAATGTCATCGTGACGGGAACTCTATCGGTAATGGCTACCTTCACCCAGAACCAGGGTTTCTATAGCCTAGCTGTATCCACGAACGGCAGCGGAACGGTGACCAGCACGGACGGGTTCATCAACTGTCCCGGCACATGCAGCTATACCTATGCCAGCAACACGCCAGTAACTCTGAACGCCACTCCAGGCCAAGGCGGGATGTTCTCTAGTTGGAGTGGGGCCTGCAGCGGCAACGGTCCGTGCAACGTAACCATGACCCAAAATCTGTCGCTGACCGCGCACTTCACCGCGCAGCAGGACATGCTGGTACACAGCTTCGGCAGCGGCAACGACGGGCAGAACCCGGTTGCGAACCTCACTTCCGATTCCGCCGGAAATCTTTACGGCACCACCTCCGGAGGCGGTACGAACCGTTTGGGGACGGTATTTGAAGTGTCGGCTAATGGTACCGAGACCGTACTGCACAATTTCGGCAGCGGCAACGACGGGCAAACGCCGCTCGGGAATCTGATCTTCGATGCTGCCGGAAATCTTTACGGCACCACCTTTGCGGGCGGGATTTACGGCTTCGGAATCGTGTTTGAGCTGTCGCCGAATGGCACAGAGACGGTACTGTACAACTTCGGCAGTGCCGGTGACGGAGCGAATCCCAACGCAGGGTTGGTCTTCGATAGTTCCGGCGACCTATTTGGCACTACGGTCAACGGCGGAACTTTTGGCGGCGGGACGGCGTTTGAACTGTCGCCCAATGGTGCAGGCGGCTGGACCGAGACAGGTCTATATAGCTTTGGTGGCACCCCGACTGACGGGCTAAACCCTTACTCTGGGTTGATCTTCGACAACTCCGGCAACCTCTATGGCACAACCGCGAATGGCGGAACTTTTGGCGGCGGGACGGCGTTCGAGTTGTTGCCCAACAGTACAACCATTAGATGCTGCCGGGAAAATCCGGTGTACAACTTCGGCGCTAACACGGACGGGGCGAACCCCCACGGCGGGCTGGTCTTCGATCATTCCGGCAACCTCTATGGAACGACAGTCAATGGTGGAATGTACAGTGGTGGGACTGCATTTGAGCTCTCGCCCAACGGAGGAGGGGACTACACAGAGACCGGGTTATATAGCTTCGGCAACGGCTCAGACGGGAAGAACCCCTACGGGGGCCTAGTCTTCGATAGATCCGGCAACCTCTATGGCACCACCGCGAACGGGGGATTCTACTCCGCCGGGGCGGTCTTCGAGCTGTTGTCCGATACTGAAGTTATTCGATGCTGCCGAGAAGTACTGGTGTACAACTTTGGCATTGGCAGCGATGGGCGGAACCCGCAGTCCGGACTCATCATCAATCCTGCTGGCACCTTCTTTGGCACGACGGTGGACGGCGGAGTTTACGGCGGCGGAACGGTGTTTGGGATCACGAGGTCAAGCTTAAACGCTGTCCCACCCCCGTCGGCCACCAAGTAACCCAAGGTATGTGGCGGCGCTCCTGTCGCCCCGACCGAGTACTGGGATGAACGGGACGAATGTTATAGGGATTGCCACTCTGCGCCAGGGAATTGAAGGCAGGGCTCATACTTCGCCCCATAGAGTGACCCGAGTTCCAGAATTGCGTCAGGAGATTAATGACAACAGGCGAGAGCAATTTCGGGATTGCTGTATCCAGGACACGCCGAAACCGGAGGCGCTCTACTTCAGTCGCTTGTATTCGGCTTGCGCAGTCTTGAGGATGGGTGTATCGGTATCGGCGGTTTTCCACAACTCCAAGAAGGCTTCGTATTGCCTGCGCGCGGCTACGGTATCACCGTTCATGGCAAGGGCACGCGCCAGTTGGAGCCGTGCCAGGGAACCAATCACAAAATTCAGTACGATACCGCGATGGTCCAGCACCTTTTGGAACTCTGCAGCAGCCTCCTGCCCACGCCCAAGCTGAAGGTAGGCCTCGCCGCGAAGATAGGCGGGGTACATATGTCCCCCTAATCCTTCTCCCAGCTCGTAAGGTGTGGTTTGTTCCAGTAGCTCGACGGCTTTATTGGCATTATTCTTCTGTAGTTCGATGGCAGCTCGTATGGTGGGCAGCCAGAAGTTCTGCAGCATTGTGTTGCGCGGATATTCTGCCTCCAGCTTGGCTGCAATTTTTTCGGCCTGCGGCAACTCTCCAGCCCGGGCCAAGGCTAGTCCGACCTGCAGCTCGACATCTCTGCCGCGGCTCATCGCCATGGCGTCAGAAGCGATGTCTCGTGCCTGGAGTTTGTTTCCGGCCTCGGCTTCGTAGAGAGCAGCCTCGGCCATCCATCCAGCGGCGGTTTCCGGCGCGTCAGCATTCTTGGCCGATTGCGCTGCTCGCTTTGTAAGATTTCGCGCGCGCTCGAATCGGCCGTAATACGCCTCAGTGTCCGATTGGGCGGAAAGGAACGCGTCTTCTGCTCCTGGCCGGCCCAGGGCCGATTCCAACTGCTTTTGCATGGTCCCGGTGTCGCCCTCCAGAAAAGCGATGTAGTAGCGATACAGGCTGAGAACAATGTGGTCTAATTTTCGCTTAAGGGCATCCTCAAAAGTCTCCTTCCCGGGCTCGAGCTCGCCCAGCGCGACGTAGTCGCCCATCAGAGCGGTAAATGCATTTACACTATTCGGCTGCAATTCCAGGACGGTCTTTTCCTCCTCTAATGCTTTGTCATATTGCCCCATCTCCGAGTAGTTCATGCCTAGATTCTGGTGGGGCCGATGATCGTCGGGATAGACCTGGATCCAATCGAGGTACACTTGATTTGCCTTCTCCATTTCACCTACGGAGTCGTAATAGTTTCCCTCGATATGGAACCTCTCGCGCTGACTGCTTACATGATCACGAAGTTCATACGCTTTTCGGCAATTCTCCATCCACAGGATATCTTCGCCCGAGTCGCTGTATGCTGCGCCTAACGCAGCATAGGCGTCAGCAAATTCAGGATCAAGCTCGATGGCCCGTTTATAGAATGGTACCGCAGCCTCGGAGCCGTGCGCGGCTTTCATCTTCAGGCCCGTAGCATAGGCCTGGATCGCTTCAAGGGACGCAGTCGTCGCCTGGGGCAAAGCTGTGCTGTACTTTTGCACGGAGGCTAATGACTCGCCCAGCTTTTGCCGCAGCTCGTTGCTCGCTCCCTTGAGCGCCGGTATTACCTGTTCCTTGCTATCAGCATCGGCATCCGCAGTTGCCAGTGTCGTGCCCGTCACACAGTTCATGGCTCGCAGATCGAGATGATATCGCTCGCCGATCTTCGCAATAGAAGCTGTCAACAGCGCCTTGTTGCCGTTCCGCAGGCAGACCTGTTTGGCCAAGTCCTTACTCACGTGCTCGTCTGGCTGACGTTTCATAAACTTCAACGTCTCGCTGACGGTCTGGTCGGGTAGTATGTTGAGATACTGTGAGTCTTGCAGATTATTAGTGAGCGCTAGTTTCAAGGCGGTATCCCAGCCGCTCTCCCCGGTGCGGTTGTCGAAATCAGCCAGGACGATCGTGTCTTTTTCGTGAAACTTGCTGCCGCGGTGAAGGTAGGCGATGCCGAGGGCCACCAGAGCAGCCAGCGCGATAATCGCGATCAGCGCCAGGTTCCTCGACTTTGTTCGGGCATGCGCTGCCGCTAGGCCAGCGTGTGCAGCTTCCAGTTGGCCTGGCAGCTGCGGCTTCTCAGCTTCGTGCTGGCCGGAGGGTGCCTCGACGGTCATTGCCTTCTCCGAGCTATCAGCCCAGACTCGGCCGGAAGCGGCCGTCAACGTTCCCGAGCCTGATCCCACCGCCGCGGCGAGACGGCCGCTCCCGCTGTCCCGCCGCAGCCGCTGCAAGTCGGTCCGCATGTCCGAGGCGTGCTGGTAGCGCAGGTTGCGGTCCTTCTCCAGCGCCTTATCGATGATCGCTCCGAGTTGCGGCGAAACATCGGGATTCAACTGCGATGGCGGCCGAGGTTGGTCGCGCAGAATGGCACTGATGATCTCGCCGGAGCTTTCGGCGTCAAACGGCATCTTGCCCGTGGCCATCTCGTACAACACCGCTCCGAAGGAGAACAGGTCGGTGCGCGCATCCAGCTCCTTACCTTTCACCTGCTCGGGCGACATATAGCCGACTGTGCCCATCATCGAGCCGGGACTGGTCAGCTGTGGCGGACCGGACGTGATCAGCTCGGTTGCCGTCTCGCCACTGGCGGCGACTTTGGCCGTGACCTTGGCCAATCCGAAGTCGAGGATCTTCGCGTGCCCGCGCCGGATAACAAAGATGTTGGCGGGTTTGATATCGCGATGAATAATGCCCTGGCCGTGCGCGGCGTCGAGCGCGTCGGCGATCTCGGTGCCCAGGTCGAGCAGCAGCTCAGTCTCCAGTGGCTGGCCTGCGATTTGATGCTTCAGGGTGACGCCGTCGAGGAATTCCATGACCATGAAGGCGCGGCCGTCTTCCTCGCCGATGTCGTGGATAGTGCAAATGTTCGGATGGTTCAGTGCCGAAGCAGCCTCCGCCTCGCGGCGAAAGCGCAGCAAAGTATAGGGGTCATGCGCCACGTGCTCCGGCAGAAACTTGAGGGCAACAAAGCGGTGTAGCCTGGTGTCCTCGGCCTTGTACACAACACCCATCCCGCCGCCGCCGAGCTTGGCCACAATGCGGTAGTGCGAGATGGTCTGTCCGACCATAACTGGCGAAATACCCCGTATGTATATCACAACATGGCGGGTTGCTGGTCCCGATCAGGCGGCAAGCCGGAAAACGTGCGACCCGCCCGTTCCGCTGCTGACGCATCAATTTCCCAACCGCCACTGGATTGGCGAGCCACACTTCAAGCTACTACGGGCCATCGCTCAGTGTCGTACCGCTGCCTCGGCGCGACCTGCGCTGGAGGCCGGGATGGACTCGCCCTGCGCAACATGGATGTTTGGCGCCGTTCTCGCTGCACTGTTCGCGGTAACACGTTCCGCATTACGTGTAACCGTGTGCCATTACTTTCGGATGTACACGCGTCACTGTTTCTGCCGTCCGGCGTCGCTATGCTCAATCGGTTAAGCGGTCCTCTCCCCTCTTGGGCATGGCCAACCAACCACGACGGACCGTTCTTACACTTAAATCATGCATCTGAGTATGACCGATTACTTGCTGTGGTATTCGTCACCTGTTCTCCAGGCGATCATAGTGGCGTGCATGTTCCGGCGCAAACTACACCGTGAGTATCGCTTCTTCTTCAGCTACACACTATTCTCAGTGATTTCCGCTTCTATACTATTCGCAGTGTATCGTATTTCTTACCCCGCCTACTACTACGCCTATCTTGCGGACCTGGGACTTAGCATCCTGCTTTCCTTCGCGGTGCTGCAAGAGATTTTTGCGCACGCCTTCCGTCCCTACAGCGCTCTCCGTGATCTGGGAATGATTTTGTTTCGCTGGTTGTCAATTGTGGTGTTGCTGGTTGCCGTGATTTGGGCAATTAGCACGCCACATACGTCTAATAATGGGACCGTTTCTGACATCTTCTTTCTAGCTGAGCGAGGCCTTCGTCTGGCGCAGTGCGGCTTGGTTTTCTTTTTGATACTTTTAAGTGAATATCTTGGTATCCGGCACCGGAGCTTTTTATTCGGAATTACGCTAGGATTCGGATTTTTCGCCATAGTCAACATTCTGGTGGTTACCGGCGTGGCGCAGCATTGGCTTGTACATAAGGTGTTACTTAGGCAAATCAACAGCGGCGCATATCTGGTGTCGGTACTTATGTGGTTGGGCTATACGGTGGCGACCCTCTCGAAAAGGCCGGTCCTGGAAGCTGACTTACTGCGCTCGCGCAATTTGAACTCGGCGCTGCAAGACGGTCGGATGCCGGCTTCCCAGGTGAGCCTGCTAGACAGGATTGATCGCTCCGTCGAACGCCTGCTGTTTCCTACCCGGGCCCAGTCGCGAGTGAAGGTGGTCACGCTACGCTAGTTCGGTGCTCGCCTACGGCTGAGGATCGTGGAGCACAAGATCGCGAGGGATTCCGGTACTGCCTCCTTTCTCCTGTCCGCAGCGCCTCTCCTGTCCACAACGCCGAAAGTGAATCGAAATACCGTTCTTTTCCGGTTCCAGGTCGATAGCCGCGCTTGGACTCGGGTGGATGAAGGCTGTCCAAGACCGACGATTTTACTGTGATCTTCGAGCAATGGGCGTCGTTCGCAAGGAAACCTCGGATTTTATGGGCAGCCTTCTGTGATCCGCAGAATTGGACTCTCACCGATCCCGACACGGAGATCAACGAAATCGGGAAATGGTACAGCTTCTCGCTCAGACCCGAAAATTCAGTGGATCAACCTCGAGAGCTAGGCTTAGAGCCGATTTCCAGAGATTGATTACGGGCACGCATTATCTCTTGACTCTACCGGCAAAATGCGAGAGGCTTTCCGCACGAGCGCTTCGTCCCCACTGCATTCCGGGAAGTACTCCGTGGAACCAAAACTGTCCTCCCTGATTGAAGCCGCGGAAAAAGGGGATAAATCCGCGACTGAGGCGCTGTTTGCCGCACTTTATTCCGAACTGCATCGATTGGCGAAGCGCGAACTAGCGCGACACGGTGGCCAAGTAAGCGTGAGCGCGACCACTCTCCTGCACGAGGCGTACCTTGAGATGGCCGAGCGGGAGGGCTCATTGTTTCCTGACCAACTGAGATTCATGGGGTATACGGCGCGGGTGATGCGCGGGCTGATCATCGACCACGCGCGGAACCGGCAGGCCCAGAAACGGGGCGGGCAATTCGAGATCACTTCGCTCGGTACCGATGCGGGTAGCCATGCGATTGACGACAGGGAGCTCACGCACATCAGCGAAGCCTTGGACGAGCTGGCAAAGATGGACGCTTCGCTGGCTGAGCTTGTCGACATGAAGTTTTTCTGCGGGTTTTCGTTTGCCGAAATCGCCGCCATGCGGGGTGTATCGGAACGCACCGTGCAGCGAAACTGGGAGAAGGCGCGTATCTATCTCCATCGCAGCATTCAGTCCGATTTATCTATCTGAGGAAGCGATGCCCAAACTAAGCCCTGACCAATGGCAGGAAGTCAGCCCATACCTGGATCAGGCACTGGCCATGGGAGAAGAACGCGCGGCTTGGCTGGACGCGCTGCACCAACACAATCCCGTCCTGGCCGCTCTTTTGCAGACGCTTTTGGACGAGCACCGGGTGCTGGCGCAGGAAGGCTTTCTGGAAGGGGTCACAGCTCCTCTGCCGGACCGGTTGGAGCTGGCGGGCCGGACCGTCGGCGCGTACACCTTGATATCGCAGATCGGCCAGGGCGGGATGGGAAGTGTGTGGCTCGCCGAGCGCAGCGATGGACGCTTTGAAGGCCGGGCCGCGGTCAAGTTCTTAAATGTCGCTCTCATCGGACGCGGCGAAGAACGATTCAAGCGCGAGGGTAGCATTCTCGCGCGCGTCGCTCATCCTCACATTGCGGGACTGTTGGATGCCGGCGTGTCGCCGAACGGTCAGCCTTATCTTGTCCTTGAGTACGTTGAAGGCGAGTGCGTCGATCGCTATTGCGACGAACGCAGGCTTGATGCGGAAGCACGAGTGACGCTTTTCCTCGACGTTCTGGCCGCGGTGGCGCACGCCCATGCCCACCTGATCGTGCACCGCGACATTAAACCTCCGAACGTGCTGGTGAATCAACAGGGGCAGGTAAAGCTGCTTGACTTCGGCATTGCCAAACTTCTGGAGGGCGAGGCAGAGAGTGGAGCGGCGACGCGGCTCACGGTCGAAGGCGGACGCGCCATGACCCCAGAGTATGCGGCGCCCGAGCAACTCAGAGGTGGCGCGATCACGACGGCCACCGATGTCTATGGCCTGGGCGTGCTGCTGTTTGTGTTGCTGACCGGACAACATCCCGCTGGTGCCGGCACCCTTTCTACCGCGGACTTGGTCAAGGCTATTGTGGATGTGGAGCCGCCGCGTGCTTCCGATACCGTCACCTCGGTGCGAGCTGAAACAGAAGTGAAGGCAAGCAATGCCGCGAACCGTGGGACCACGCCTGACAAACTGCATCGGATTCTGCGCGGCGATCTTGACACTATTCTGGCCAAGGCGCTGAAAAAAAATCCCCACGAGCGATACGCGTCGGTTACGGCCCTGGCGGACGATCTTCGCCGCTACCTGAAATGCGAGGCGATCAGCGCGCAACCAGACAGCTCCTGGTACCTCATGAAGAAGTTTCTCTCCCGCCGCCGGTGGGCGGTGGCCTCGGTTGCGTCGATCGTGCTCGCCCTGGCCCTGGGCTTGAGCGCGGCATTATGGCAGGCCCACATTGCGCGGCGCGAAACCCGCATAGCAACCGCCATCGGCAGATTCCTGGAAGACATCTTCCGGGCCAACAGCTCGGATCAGGAGGATCCACTAAAGGCACGGCAAACCACGGCCCGGGAGCTCTTGGACATCGGCGCGCGCAAACTTGACAGTGAGTTGGCCGACGTACCTGAGGCGAAGCTGAATATCCTGAACACCCTCGGCGGAATGTATTTCGATCTTGGCCTGGACGACCAGGCAGTGGACATGCAGCGCAAACGCGTCGCCCTCTCCCGGAAATATTACGGCAACGACTCGACGCAAGTAGCGGCGGCCCTTGTGGACCTCGGGGATGCGCTGCACGCGTCTCATTCTGCGAATGAGGGGGAAGCGGTGTTGCTCGAAGCCAAGCGCATCCTGGACCGTCGTGGCGATTTCAGCTCACGGCTACGCGGAAACCTGTTGGCGATGCTCGCACAGCAATATGAAAGCTCGGATCTGCAGCAGTCACTGGACTATTCGCGGCAGGCAGTTGAGCTGTCTCGCCATTATCCCGGCGATCCCAACTTGGCCGAAGCCCTGTTCCAGGAGGCGTCGGTGCTTTCACTATTGGCGCAGCCACGTCAAGCCGAACAGCTGTTAGGGGAGGCCGTTGGGTTGTCGATCAAGCTCCAGGGCGATCCCAACCCGAATCTGCCGCGCTTCTATGCTTTCCGCGGTCAGGCGCAGCAGCAGTTGATGGCATTCGCGGGCGCGGAGGACAGTTTGCGGCGGGCGGCGCGCGCTGCCGAAAAACTGAACGGGACCGACCATGTGGACACTCTGGAAACAGAACTGAGGCTGGGGTCGTTTCTTGTCGCCACCTCGCGACCGCAGGAAGGCCTGCAACACATGGAGCGTGCCAAAGATATCTTGTTGCGCACGCGCGGCGCTGCCGACCCGTTTTATGCACCGAAGGTGTTTGTGGAGTATGGCCAGGCATTGGCCAGCGTGGGCCGGCTGGACGACGGCCTCGCGTATATCTCACGGGCAGTAGAAAACCGCCGCAAGAACCGTCCCGGCACGCAGTACCTGGGACGTATGCTTGAAGAGCAGGCGTCGGTGCTGATCGACTTGGGACGATATGCGGAAGCCAAACAGGTAGCTGATGAAGCAAGCCGTGTCGCAAAGCAAGTCAATTTTCCTCCCACCTATACGGCAGTAGATGACCGTGCGCGGCTGCTGATCGCTGCCGATCGGGCCAATGAAGCGAATGCCGCACTCGACGCGTTTCATCCTTCGGCTCCGGCGGAGGGTGCCCTGTCCCTGGACGCGATGAAGCTGCTGGCATTGCGCGCCGAAATCGCGTTGGCGCGCGGCGACGCTGAGACCGCAGCCCAGCTTGCGGGTCAGGTGAATCGAGAGCTCTCGGCGAGCACGGCGCGGGATTACCTTAAATGGCTCGAGGCACGCGTCGCGTTGGTCGAGGGACGGGCCAACTTGCGAATGGGCCGCCCGTCTGAAGCCCTGCCGCTGCTGCAACGGGCAGTCACACTGCGGGAGGTGATACTCGATCCAGTCAGCCCGGCATTGGCCGATGCGCGCATAGCACTGGCCGAATGCTATCTCGACCTGGGACAGCCCGATCGGGCCGCGCGCTTGGCCGCTGACGCCCGCAGGACCCTGGCTTCGCACCGCGAGCTTGGCAGTCAGTACACACGGGCTCTTCAGGAACTGCAGCAGCGGCTGCGCCAGCGATCCCCGCTGCGTGGCGTGCGCGATCATTCGTATCCGGCCTAGGGAGCAAACCGCGAGCGGGAAAACGAACCTCCAGCCTGAGCGCACCTGCCTTCTTGCTGCCCAGCCAGGGGCCTGGCGCGGATTAATCGCCAAACGGCCAACACACAATTTTTGATTCCCCTTGTCGTCTTTTGCCCGCCATTTCCGATTTCCTGAATAGAGGGGAAATTCGGCAGGTTATCTTGGACGATTTCCTGGCGTACCACATAACCAAGTCAAAACGTCCGTCCTGGCACTTTCCTCTCCTGCGTTGGCTCCGGATACGTGGCGGACGCAAAACGAGGTGGAGGTCGAAGCGATATGAAAGTCTCCCGCGATTATGCTGCGTTCCTTTTCCCGGTTGTTTGTGCCGTGGTGAGTCTAACTGCGGGAACGGCTGTAATCCCCAACTTGCAGCCGTTCCGCGATCCTACGGGTTCCATCGCCACATACAACACCGCCGGGCAAATCAACAAGAACAATCCCTTTTTCCAGAGCCTCGGTACCAACGGCCGCACCTGCGAAACCTGCCATCAGGCCGATCAGGCTTTCAGCATGAGTGTGAAGAACATCCAGCAGCGGTTTGCGCTCAGTGGGGGGAGCGATCCGCTGTTTGCTCCTGTCGATGGCGCCAACTGCCCAGAAGACAGGCAGGGCGATGTGGCAAGTCATAGCTTGCTATTGAACAATGGATTGATTCGGATCGGCCTACCCTTGCCGGAGAAACCGGAGTTCTCGCTGACCGTTGTCCATGATCCATACGGTTGCGCCATCTACGCGGACCCGCAGACCGGCCGGCTGATGATTTCGGTTTATCGTCGCCCGTTGCCTTCAACCAATCTCGGCTTCCTTAGCGCCGTGATGTTTGACGGCCGCGAGACGGTCCAACCCCTGAACGACGAAAAGACTTTCGCCGCCAACCTGGCATTCGACCTGGGCCAACAGGCGACGGACGCTGTTCTGACTCACTCGCAAGCCGCTCAGCCGCCGACTCACGAACAGGTGGCGGAAATCGTGAAATTGGAACTTGGCTTCTACACTGCTCAGATCTCCGGCGACAAAGCAGGACTACTCAATTCCGGTGGAGCTGATGGTGGACCGAAGTTTCTGTCCAGCCAGAATTATTATCCGGGAATTAACGACTCTCTTGGTGGTGACCCCTACGGCAATCGCTTCAATCCCGATGCGATGACTCTCTATCAGGCGTGGCAGGGCAGCGCAGACTTCGACCGCGGCTATGACCCGGCGCGCGCCATGATTGCGGCGGGCGAAAAAATCTTCAACACCGCCACCGTGCACATCACCGGGGTCCGCGGCCTCAACGACAATCCGGCCTTGAACTATCCCCCGGAAATTGACGGAACCTGTACGACGTGTCACGACACACCCAACGTCGGTAATCATTCATTTCCGCTGCCCCTCGATATCGCCACCAGCCACGATGTGTCATCCGAGACCGATCCGCGCATAGCCGGCGCTTTGACCCAGCTCTCCGTTCCCGACTTGCCCGTCTATCTCATTACTGGTTGTACCGATCCACAAAACCCTAACCGGCACCTGACCTTCTACACCTCCGATCCAGGCAAGGGCTTGATCAGCGGGAAATGTGCCGACGTCAATCGCGGCAAAGGACCAATCCTGCGTGGCCTGGCCGCTCGCGCTCCTTATTTTCATAACGGCGCAGCCGCCACCCTGGAGCAGTTGGTCAACTTCTACAACAACCGCTTCCAAATGGAATTGAGCGATGAGCAGAAGCAGGCTTTGATTGCGTTCTTGAATTCGTTGTGAGGGCCGCCGTCGAATGGCGGCACTGCTGATGAGTGCCTGATGCGGTGTGGACTGTGCTTGCCTGCTGCGGGACATCGCTGCTTCTGGATCAATGGAGCACATCGCTGGTCCGAGTGGGCTCACTCCGCAGGCCCAGCTTCGGCGGGCGCTGCTTTCGAATCACGTTGGTCCGCCGGCGCAGGCAGTTCTATCAACGAGGGATTGTCCGAATGTTCCTGCTCTTGCCGCGACTGCTTTGCATCTACTAGCATGAAAAGTTCGTCCATTCTGGGGGAAGCGCATGGCCAACAGCCGCACGTCAGAGGAGAAACTTCTATGGGAATCACCGGTCGCGGATATTTTCGAAGCCGGACGGCATCCGTCTGAGTCGGAGAAGCAGTGGGCGGACAAGACGCTGGCGCCCACGCTGGAGAAAGCTCCGGAGAAGGCGATCGGCGCGCCCAGCGGCGTTAACCGCGACGAGCACGGCCACGCTCGCTTCACAACCATCTCCAGCGTGCCCGTTCGTCGCCTCTACACGCCCGCCGATCTTCCGGAAGACTGGACTTACGAGGGCCATCTGAATTATCCCGGACAGCCGCCGTTCACCCGCGGCATTCACGCCTCCGGCTATCGCGGCAAGATGTGGACCATGCGCCAGTTCTCGGGCTTCGCCTCACCCGAGGAGACCAACCAGCGCTACAAGTATCTGCTGGCGCATGGCGGCATGGGGCTGTCGGTGGCCTTTGATCTGCCGACGCTCATGGGCTACGACAGCGATCATCCCTTCAGCGAAGGGGAAGTAGGGAAGTGCGGCGTTGCCATCGATTCCCTCGAAGACATGCAAATTCTCTTCGACGGCATCGACCTGGAGAAGACCACGACGTCGATGACCATCAACTCGCCGGCCTCGATCTTGTGGGCGATGTACCTCGTCGTCGCCGAGAAGCAAGGCGCGGACTGGCAGAAGATTTCCGGGACGATCCAGAACGACATTCTGAAGGAGTACATTGCGCAGAAGGAATACATCTATCCGCCGGCACCGTCGATGCGGCTGGTGATCGATACCTTCGAGTTCGGCTCGAAGTTCACGCCGAAGTTCAACACGATTTCCATCTCCGGCTATCACATTCGCGAGGCCGGCTCGACCGCGCTGCAGGAGCTGGCGTTTACGATTTACGACGGCGTCGAGTACGTGGAGTGGGCACGCCGTCGGGGGCTGGACGTCGACGAGTTCGGGCCGCGTCTCAGCTTCTTCTTCAACGCGCATAACGACTTCTTCGAGGAGATCGCCAAGTACCGCGCCGCGCGCAAGATTTGGTATCGCCTGATGAAGGACCGCTTCGGCGCGACGAACCAGCGCACGTGGTTGATGCGTTTCCACACCCAGACCGCGGGTGTCTCGCTCACCGCCCAGCAGCCGATGAACAACATCGCGCGCGTGGCGATTCAGGCGCTGGCGGCGGTGCTGGGCGGAACGCAGTCGCTGCACACCGATAGTTACGACGAGGCGCTGGCGCTGCCGACAGAAGAGGCCGTGCGCATCGCGCTGCGCACCCAGCAGATCATTGCCTACGAGTCGGGCGTGGCCAATACCGTCGATCCGCTGGGTGGTTCGTACTTCGTCGAGCGCTTCACGTTGGACATGGAAAACGGAGCGTTCGACTATTTCGACAAGCTCGATGCCATGGGGGGTATGGTCGCCGCAATTGAGAAGGGCTATCCGCAGAAGGAGATCGCCGAGGCCAGCTATCAGTTCCAGCGCGCCACCGAAGCGAAGGAGAAGATCATGGTCGGCGCGAACGAGTTTGTTGTCGAAGAGCCCGCGCCGGAGATTCTCTACATCGACGAGTCGGTCGCGCAGGCCCAGTGCCGGAAGCTGAAGGCGTTGCGCGAGCGGCGCTCGAACGACGAAGTGCGCCGCTGCCTCGACGCGCTAAAGCGTGCTGCTGCGCAGCCGCCAAGAACGGGCGACAACGGCCAAATCTCGCCGGTCAACACCATGCCGTTCATCATCGACGCCGTGAAAGCCTACGCCACGGTCGGCGAAATCTGCGACGCCCTGCGCGAAGTGTACGGTACGTACGAGGAGACGGCGTTCGCGTAGGGAACGGCTTAGTTCTTCAGCCCCACCGCCTGCGCCGGCTTCGCCTGGCGATGATCGGTGTCCAAAAGCGGTCTGCGTGCAATTCCAACGCTGATGCGACGTGGAGTGTATCGAGAGTTCTCATCCCGATCTCGGGACCATATCGTTGTGCGAGGCGCACGCAGGTGTCAAACGCCGATTCGGGCATTGGCACTTGCAGCCACAGTCCGCCATCGCAATCGACTTCGAACGCTAGGTAAAACTGGCGGGCTTCCTCGGTGGAAAGCACGCGTCGAAAAACGGCTTGGGCTACAGCATGGAGGGCATGGCCCCAACGTGTCACAACTTGTGACACATGTCAACCCACGCAGGAAGCCTCGGTGGGCCACACGTCGTCACGAGCTTGCCTGCAGGCCGTCACAAACCCGGAACCAATCCCCGGTCCTTGGTGTCTAGCCTGATCAGCGCCGGTCCCTGCACGCGGGCCGAATGTGCTGTCGAGCAATTTGCGCCGGTGCGCATCCGGGAGGGGTTCGCAGGCATCCTAGCAGCGCGGGAACTAGCAGAAGTGCTAGGTGTCTTGCCTTACCCGTCGGCGGCTACTTATAATCCCGATTCCTGCACTTTTGCATTCTGATTACGCAGTTTCGATCCGACGAAGCAGCCTGTTGGGAACGCGCCAAGAGCGGGAAGCGCGTTTGTGTCGATCATCAGTTCTCCACTTTGAGGAGCCACGAGAATGAAGAAGTCGCTAGTGTTGATGTTGCTGGTATTCACCGGCGCAGCGCTGGTCCAGCAATCCGCCGTACAAGCCGCAGGGCAGCCTGCACAAGCCGGTCAGACCGCGCCCGCCGCGCCGGGGCAGCAGAAGAAAGAGATCAAGAACCCGGCCGAGTACAACGCCTATGTCAACGCCATCCAGCAGCAGAATCCCGCACAGAAGGCGCAGTTGCTGGAAGCTTTCCTCCAAAGCTATCCCAGTAGCGTGATGAAGGAGGACGCCCTGGAGCTGTTGATGGCGGCTTATCAGCAGGCGAATGACCCGCAGAAGACACTGGACGCCGCGCAGCGCGTGCTGCAAGTCAATCCCAACAACGTTCGCGCGCTGGCGCTGCTGGCCTACAACTATCGCGCAGCGGCCTCCAGTGGCGGCCCGCAGATGCAGGACAACCTGGCCAAAGCCAAGCAATATGGTGAACAGGGGCTGCAGGCCTTGCACAATATGCAAAAGCCCGCCGACATGAGTGACACCGACTTCGTCAAGCTGCACAATGAAACCGGCGCTATTTTCGACGGCGCCATCGGCTTCTCGGCGCTCCAAGCCAAGGACTATGCCGCCGCGCAGAACGATTTCCAGCAAGCCGTTTCCTGGGAGTCGCAGCCCAACATCGCTGATATTTACCCACTGGCGACGGCTGACCTGGAGGCCAAGCCGATCAATCCCGCCGGCTTCTGGTTCATCGTCAAGGCGGCCAACCTCGCGCAGGGCGGCACCAAGCAGACCATTCTCGACTACGGCAAGAAGAAATACATTCGCTTTCACGGCTCCGACCAGGGCTGGGACCAGCTCGTCAGCGATGCCACATCGAATGCCGGCGTAATGCCGCCCGCCGGCTTCACGGTGGCTGCGGCCCCGCCGCCGCCATCGCCCGCGGAACAAGCCGCCGACCTCGTGAAGACCAAGAATCCCACCGACATGAGTTTTGCCGAGTGGGAATTGGTCCTGTCCTCCGGTAATCAGCAGGCCGCGGACACGGTCTGGAACGCGATTAAAGACAAGGCCGTGAAACTGGTTGCAAGTGTGATCGGTGCCAGCCCCGACAGCCTCCAGTTGGCGGGTAGCGACGACGACATCGAAGCCAAGAAGGCCGACATCACGCTTCGCATGACCCATCCCATACCATCGCGGCTCACGCCGCAAGCTGGCGCCATGCAGCCGTTCCAGGGAACGTTGAAGAGCTATACCCCCAATCCCTTCATGATGACCATGGAGGAGGGCATACTCCTGGACAAGAACGGCAAGCCGATCTCGACCGCGCCGCCGGTCCACCATACGACGCATCACACGCCGTAGCTGGTGCGCCAGTTTGCTGAACAAAAGGGAGTGGCGAAATCCGCTCCTTTTTTTTTGTCGTGCGGGCACGATTGTTGCGTCTAAAACCGTTCCCGGGCGTCTAACTAGGGCCAATTAATTTGGCACTTTGTATGAAATGCGAAAAGCCGACCGAACCTCCGAGTAATCGGAGAACAACGCAAAGCGGCTCCGTCTCCGGTCCTGCCATGCTCGCCTGATCACAGCATCGCTTGCCCGGTGACGGAGTATAACGTGCACCCGGGTGAGCGAGTCACCCTCCGTAGCCGCGCCCCGATGGGCGCTTTTGAAGGAGGAGCCATGCTGTTCCAAATCACAAACAACTATCAGCTCAACCGCAACCCCCACCTGTCGCGGGTGTGGATTAAGACCGGCAATCCCAAAATGCCGCTGAAGAGTGTCTGGATCAACGACGCGAAGCTGCGTTCGTTGGCTAGCGAGGTCTGCGTCGCCCATCGGGAGAGCGAAAGCCGCGAACTCGCCGAGGACCACTTAGCGCTGGCGGCCTGAAGGGCATAGGAGGGAGCGCGCTGCCATGGCGTACTCCACTCCCATGCCATGATTCAAAACTCGGCGCTGGTCGCGGCAAGGCCTATATCGCGTCCCTTTTTCGGCGGGCGAGGATGCTGACCACGGCATACACTCCCGAGGCCACCCCGGCATAGAGAAACGCATTCGCGAAAACGATGGTGCCGACCACCAGCACCCATGCGAGCGCGGAATCAGGCTGCGGCGCTACCGCCAGCGACAGAATGAAAGGCGGGCAAAAGACGAGCGCAGTAATGGTGAGCGGATGGTCGAACCCAGATGGGATCGCGCCCGACGTCCACGCGAACCACACTCCCAACGCGACCGCCATCCCCAGCACGAAGCTGAGTGACAAAACGATAACCAGGTAGTTCTCTTTGATTCGGCGGCGAGCCGCTACATGCATGCTTGCTCCTCATCCAGTGTAGTGGGCGGCAGCCAACAATGCACAGACGCCGGCCACAATGTCGTGCTATGCTGCCCGCGAACATAGGGAGCTATCGATGAGCACAAATCCCGCCTCACCGCCGTTCGCGGCCGCCGTTCCGCACAACATGGTGACCACCGCGTTCACCCTCGACGGCTACCGCATTGTTCGCAATTTCGGACTAGTGCGCGGCATCATCGTCCGCTCGCGCTCTATCGTCGGCACCATCGGCGCAGGCCTGCAGACGCTGGTTGGCGGCAACATCACCCTGCTGACCAATTTGTGCGAGAAGACCCGCGAGCACGCCTTCGACCTGATGCTGCAACACGCTGCCGAACTCGGCGCCAACGCCGTTATCGGCATGCGCTACGACGCAACGGAAGTCATGCAAGGCGTGACGGAAGTGTTAGCGTACGGAACGGCGGTGTACGTGGAAAGAAGCACTTAGGGAGACTCTGATTAAGCCCCAGTTTTTGAAAGGGCACGGCTTCAGCCGTGCCGGAAGTTCCGCAAAATCAGTGCGGGCTTTAGCCCCTGAGGCCGACCGATCCACTTGTTCAGAGTCTCCTTAGCAGTTGGCACTTGGCATTTAGCACTTAGCTCTCGGTGTTGACCACCTCGTCGGATACACCAATGGAGCTGCCGGGTCGGCGGCCAAGTGCCAAATGCTAATTGCCAAGTGCCACTTTTGGTGAGCCCGGCAGGAATCGAACCTGCGACCCACGCATTAAAAGTGTGACTATCATACTTTTTTTGCAATAACTTAGACTTCACAAGCCATGCGAATGTCGTACAAGAACCCTATGCCAATCGCATGGTCTGTAACTGGTCGCAAGCGAATGTCGGACAAATGTCGGACACGTACGTTGTCCCTTTCGTGAGCGGCCGTGGGCGGCGGAAAAGCCAGGTATGTTTGCCGCAAGCCTAAGCAGTCGGTGATTACGGCGCCGCCTTCGATCAGGTTCGCCCGTGATAACCAATACGCCGACAATGTCAGTCCGAAAAGCCAGGATGTCGATAGAGGATAAGCCATCGATTATCCAGCGACGTTGTTTGCCGCCTCCGGCGCTAAATCGGTGATTCTCAAAAGCTCCTAGGAGCTTCCTGAACCGGGGGTCTACTGCAGCCACCGAGAGCTTTTCAGCCCGCTGGGACGAGGTTTGCCGCTGTACGCCCGTTCGCGATTTCATGCGGCAAGTTCCACCTAGCGTCGGGGAGACCGACGCCGTGCTTGCTGCAAGCGCAGAGTTTCTCCGCAGCGACATGGACATCATGCCGGTAGTAGCGGCCGATGGCAGCGCCAGAATTGTGGGGA
>Ga0335078_10001118_pt1 | contig 40574 bp, 47 predicted proteins | sample Lox_Sample_32_FD_206711 | JGI IMG/M metagenome (GOLD analysis project Ga0335078, IMG submission 206711) | Soil microbial communities from Loxahatchee National Wildlife Refuge, Florida, United States - Lox_Sample_3.2 | ecosystem: Environmental > Terrestrial > Soil > Wetlands | place: USA... | reverse complement strand
GCTCCGCGTCTTCTATCCGCCGCTGCCGCAGGTAAGTCTCACCGATGCGAAGATGAAGATTGGGCAAGTGTGGGTCCGATTGCTCCGCTCGCAGCAGCGAGGCCAGCGCCGCATCCATGTCTCCCTCTTCAAACTGGATCACCCCCAACAGCAGATCAACCCACGGCCTCGGCTTCGGCTCTTTGTCACTCGTTTCTGAGATCGCGTCTGCGACGGTCTCTTCTGGTTGTGCCCGAACCGCTGGATCCTTGTCGGCAGGTTCTTCTTGATTTCGCCCCTTCGGCCTCTCCGGCGCTTTCGGCGGATCGTTGATCAACCGTTCGAGAACTCGCTTCGCATCCCCATGCCGCCGCAGCGCAAGATAACACTGCGCCAGGTGCAGCTCAAAGCGGCTCTGCCGCGGTTCTTCCGCCGCCAGCTCTTCAAACAGCGGCAAAGCATCTTTGGCGCGATTGCAATCCAGATAATCGCGCGCCAGATTGTACTTCGCCTCGCGGATGGAGCTCGCGACCGCCTTCGTCTGATCTTCATTCGGCTGGATGTACCCCAGCGCGATGAACTGCTGCATCACAGCCTGCGCCGCAATGGGATCCATGCGCAAATCCGCCGGATGCATGCCGCATTCTCCCGGCTCATTCTCCCAGCTCGCAATTCGCGTGATCTCCTGCGGCTTTTCGAAGGCCTGCACCAGCACTCGCCCATCCATGTCTTCGCCGACGGGCAGGCCGAACAAGGTAAGGATGGTCGGGGTAATATCCAGCAGCGTCGCGCCATAAATGCGCTCGTCCTGCTTAATGTGCTCGCCTTTCATGCAGATGATCCCGAACTGCCGGTGCTGCACCGCCGGCCCAGCGGGTTCGATAGGAATTCCGCGCGGGCGCAGATGATCGGAATGAAATCCGTGATCGGAAACCAGCAGCACCGTCGCCTCCGGCCCGGCCAGCGTGAGCAGCGTTTCCAGCATCATGTCGTGAAAGCGATAAGCCCCGTTCACCACGTCCTTGTAGATTTCGTACTTGTCATCAGGCACGCCTTCCATCTTCGGCGGATGAAAATGCATGAACCCATGGCAGAAATGATCGATGCCGTTGTAATAAACCGCCATGAAATCCCACGGCTCATTCTGCAGAATCCACGTGGCGGCGTTGTGAATGCAGCAATTCTCGGCGAGGATCTTCGCGAACGATACCAGCCCCTTATCTTTTTCCTGATCGATCTCTTTCGCGCGCGGAATCCACGGCAGAATCGCTGCCTCGGTCACCTCGCCGGGATGCATGCGCAGCTTCGCAATAAGCTCTGCCTTGCTTTCCGGGTAAACCGTTCCCGGCGGCATCAGCCACGGCTTGTCGAGCGGCGCCGTCGCATGCGGATAAACATCGGACACCGAAATTCCGTTGATAGGCTCCGCCGGATGCCCGGCAAACCAGCCAAGCACGTGAGTTTTATATCCCTTTTGCGTGAGAATGTTCCAGATCGCCTTCACCTTTCGCGACGTGCTTGAAACCGGGCGTATCCCGCCGCTCTGAGGATCGGGCTCGGTGAAACCGTGAATGCCATGCTTGTGGGCGCGTTTTCCCGTTGCGATTGAGTTCCACAGCATCGGCGAGAGAACAGGCCGAAGCGTAGCAAGATTGCCCATCACACCGTGATCGATAAAGTCATTGAGCGTAGGCATGAGGCCCTGATCGAGCAAAGGCGTCGCGACCTTCCAGTCGGCGGCGTCCCATCCGATGAGGAGAACTTTCTTGGCGAGAGGCTGAGGCATACAGACGAAATGCAGACCGGTGATCAGGGACAAAAACAAGCCCGTCGGTGGCGGGTATTATGATTTCGAACGATCGTATTGTCAATAGCGTCTGGCAATCCGAGCGGGGCAACAAAGCTGGGGAACCTGGTGTCTAAATGATGTAGATCCCGAAGTTTTCCGTCCGCGAAACAAAATAACCATGGCGAGGGGGGCACCCGTACTGACGGGCACTATGCGACTGGCAAAAATCGTGACCGCTTGCGGGCTGCTCATGCTAAGCGTCGGGATACGAGCACAGGATGCCACCTATACGGTTAGCGGCAGCGTGGTGAACTCTGTCACTGGAGAACCCATACCGCACGCATTGGTGCAACTGGTGGGGAGAAATGGCGATGCAGAATTGACCGACGCCGATGGCCATTTCGAGTTTGATGGACTCAGCGGGGCCCGTGCCGGGGTAGTTGCTCGCAAACCTGGCTTCTTCAGCGAACTCGAAGCTTCTGACGGTCAGGGCATGTTTGCTCCCACACGAGTCGCCCTCCAAGCCGATACGCCTTCCGTAGTGGTGAAGCTCGTACCCGAGTCCGTGATTTTCGGACACGTGACCAGCAACGGTGAGCCGATGGAGAACGTCCCCGTGAAGTTACTTCGCATGCACGTGTTTGATGGTTTGCGGCGCTGGGAACTCAGTGGCAACACCACCAGTGATGCCGATGGCGAGTTTCGGATCGCCAACCTGATTCCGGGTACATACCTGGCGGCATTTGGACCGGGCTCAGAAGGCGGAACGCCAATGACAGGATCGACAACTCGCGGGCGAGGTTACGCCGAGATTTTTTTCCCGTCAGCGGCTGATCTGGCGTCTGCCGCGCCTATCGAGCTAGTCGCAGGACAGCAGTTCGAAGCTGATGTTTCGATAAAATCCGGGGTAATGTATCGCCTTTCCGGCACGGTCAGCGGCTATTCGCCGGAGCTGCCAGTCACGCTAATGTTGATCACGAATGCCGGCGAGACGCTGCCGTTGCAAGTGGCTTTCAACGAGAAGAGTGGCCAGTTCCAAGCCGAGACTTCCGCAGGGTCCTACACCCTGCGCGCCGAGCAATTTGCGCAGGAGTCCACATCGCAAGCCGATTCCCCGATTACGATCAACTCTGATACGGCTGGAATTCGCCTCGTACTTCAGCCCGCTGCTTCGATTCCGGTGAATGTAAGAACAGAAGTGTCCGATGCGCATTCGAAAGCTATGGCGCAGAGCGGAGCGCCAGTGAGTGTTCGATTGACCTCCAGTGTACCTTCATTTTCTGCCCTCGAGTATGTGTCTATGCCCGACGGTCCTCCGAATCACTCCCAGATGATTCGCGACGTTGACCCGGGTAAATACTATGCCGACGTCTCTGCTCAAGATCCGTATTACGTTCAGTCCGCCCAATGCGGAGGGGTTGACCTGTTGCATGACGATTTGAGTATTGTCGCCGGGTCGCGTGTTGCACCGATTGAGGTTGTACTCCGCGACGATGGGGGTACTGTGACCGGAACAGTCAATAACGGGGACGCTCCACGCGGAGCAGTATTTCTGGTTTCCGACCGCAACCCTCGCCAGACAAGAATGTCTCCGGAGCGGGGGTCGTTCCGCTTCACGGCAGTCGCTCCTGGCGATTACAGCGTTTTTGCCATCGATAACGGGCGACGATTGGAATACACAAATCCGGAGGCCCTGGCACCGTATCTTGCAAAGGCTGCCCATGTCACAGTCTCGCCGAACGGAGGCGTCAGCGTTCCTTCCCTCGAACTCGCAAACACGGATGCGGTTAATGCGGCGAAGTAATCACCTCTGGCTCATCGTTGCGTGGGTAATCTCGCCAGCTTTGCAACTTGCTCTCTTTGCTCAGCCTGCTCCGCCACCAGCTCAAAGCTTCCGCATTAGCGGCACGGTGGTGAGTTCTCTAACGGGTCAACCTCTGGGGCACGCGGATATTCAGATTGGCGTCGCTGCAAGCGCAGACGCATCGCAGAGGGTGATCACAAATGATGATGGACACTTCGAGTTTTCCGGATTGTCACCGGGAAAGTACTGGCTGAGGGGATCCCGTGGCGGATATACGAGGCAAGGGTTCGATGAACATGAGGGTTATTTCACGGCAATCGCCGTAGGTGCGGGCCTGAATTCAGAAGGGCTGATTTTCCGGCTTCGCCCGGACGCATCCATCTCCGGCGCCATCGTGGACGAACAGAATGACGCGGTGCGCGATGCACAAGTCAGTCTGTTCCGCGACGGAATTGCTGAGGGAAGGCGAAAAATAATTTTCGTGGCCCAGGCCAACAGTGACGATCAGGGCCGTTACAAGTTCAGCGGTCTGCGTCCGGGCTCATATTACGTGGCAGTTTCTGCCCGGCCCTGGTACGCGGAGATGGCACAGGAGAGAAGGTTCCGTTTTCGCGGAGGAATGCAGCAAGGTGCCGACGACAACCCGGATAACGAACCCAACCCCGCCTTTAATCTGGCCTATCCTCTGACCTATTACTCCAGCGTGACAGACCCGCGCTCCGCGACTCCGGTTGTGGTCAAAGCGGGTGATCGCGCCAACGCGGACATCGCGTTAGCGCCTGTACATGCCCTGTCCCTGCGAATTCACGACCCAGACATCAGCCAAGGGGGACAATTTAGCGCCAATGTCGAACAAATTCTCTTCCAGGGGCGAGCCTTGCCCGTGCCACAGGACGTGCGCACACGGAACGGCGAGATCGATATAACAGGCCTTGCTCCAGGCGAGTTTAGTTTACGCGTCCAGACCTTTGGCAACGAGGGCAGGCAGAGCAAGTCGTGGAGTATGCCAGTCACTCTGACCGGTGACGCAGATGTTTCAGTGCCAGGCGCAGCGTCATTCCCGATTACCGGTGTTGTCACGGTGGGAGGCATGGCGCCGGGGCGCGCCGGATACATTCAACTGAGAGATCGAGCGTCTGGAAACTCCTGCAGCGGTCAGATTTCTGCCAAGGGAGACTTTGAAATTCCCGCTGCGGAGGTACGCCCCGGGACTTACGACATCACGGTCGGAGGCGCGGCAGGCTCGATTGTAAGCGTCTCAGCCACAGGAGCAAAGGTCATAGGCCAAAGCATCGTCGTTAACGGTACCACTCCGGTGCGGCTGTCGGTCTCGATGTCGCAGAATCTGGCAACAATCGACGGCATCGCATTGAGAGAGCAGGCTCCGGTGGCCGGAGCTATGATCGTCCTGGTTCCTAGCGATCCGGAAAAAAATTACGCCTTGTTCCGGCGTGATCAAAGCGATAGTGACGGAACATTCAGCCTTCGTGAGATCCTGCCGGGTAATTACACACTCGTGGCGATTGAGAATGGTTGGGACCTTGAGTGGGCCAACCCATCCATCATCCGGGGATACTTGAGTGATGGAACGAAAGTTGAAGTTGCATCCGGCCGTAAGTACCGCATTCAGGCGAAGGTGAAATCAGCGAATGCTCATTAGCTTAATGAGCAAAATATTCCTGGCCTGTAGATATGGCGCCTCTCAGAGAGTACCCAACTATTGACAGTGCAAAGCCTTGGTAATAAAGGCTTCCAGCGAACGTATCTCCTCGACAATCTGGCAAACGGCACGGGTGCAGGAATCACACTGACCGGAACTCTGGACCAGTTCCGAGCGCAGCAGAATCACCTGTAATTGATTGCGAATGGAATCGAGCGCAACATACGGATCCTCGGCCATCGAAGTGCTCCTCTAGAAGAAACACTCATTGCAAAACAGCAGCAGCGGTCACGCGCTCACAGTTTCTCAGCGCAATTCTCTGCCAGGTGTCATTCCCACGACTGTGATTGGAGTCACTCATCGTGCCAAGTGAGTGCGGTCACAGACAGGTAACCGTTACTTTCGTTCTACTTGAACGCGTAACCGTTCCACAACAGCGCTCAGCATTTTGCTTTAAACGTCAATGAGCGCGTTGCGAAATCAATCATCGATAAGGAGGAATAATGGTGCGAGCAAAGCGAGTTATAGTGTTCCTGGCAGCATTTATGTTAGTTGCCGGTGTTGCCATGGCGCAGACTTATTCAGGCCCGTTTCATGTAGATTACTTCGACAATGCAAACGCAGCCGGCGCTCCGGATGCAACCGTCAGGCTGGACAACCCCGGCACGGCGGGCACGAATCTGTGTGCCGACATTTTTGTCTTTGATGCTGCGGAAGAGCTCAGCGAGTGCTGCAGCTGCAAAGTGAGCCCAGACGATCTGCGCACGCTGTCCGTAAATACAGACCTGACTTCGAACCCCGGTAATGGTGTCGGAGTGGTCAATGGCGTCATCAAGATCGTCTCCTCCGCTCTAGTTGGCGGCGCTTGTCTTGTTCCAACCACGGCCGCCTCGGTCGTGCCCACGCCTGAAATTCAGGAATGGGTAACCCACATTCAGGCTCCATCCACGGGTGGCTTCGCGATCACGGAAGATCAGTCTCTGCCTGCGGACCTCGGAACGGTTGAGTTGAAGCAACTGGAAGCCGATTGCTGGTCCATTCACAGGGTGAGCAGCGGCAAGGGCATCTGCACCTGCGGAGTTGGACTATAACTGGTCGGCTTTTGTGATCAGGAATTCGTAATCCTGGCGCCAGGCAGCGGAGTGTTGGCGGTTGCCTGGCATTTTTTCCGTAAAAAACCAGAGTTGGTGGAGCTAGTCGGGATCGAACCGACGACCTCATCGTTGCGAACGATGCGCTCTCCCAGCTGAGCTATAGCCCCCCAGTACCCGAAGGAATGGAGTCGAGTGCAATTTTATCAGCCTTCGCCAAAGCGGGCCAAACCAGCTTCGCTCGAGACCGTCTGTCCTGTAGCGTGACGGTTTTTCTTGCCTTTTGGAACAAACCAGAGTACATACATGCAAGATGTTCAAGGGCGTGCGCCTCTTCTCTGCTCTGCTGTGCTGTATATCCATTCCGGTTCTGGCTCAGCAGAAAGATTCCAATCCCGCGACCAAGTACGACTACTCACAGCAAGCCATTGTTGTAGAGCAAAGCTCCAGTAAGTTGAAATATGAAAACGACGGTAGCTATACCGGTACAGATTACGCACGCGTCGACGTGCAGTCGGACGCCGGAGTGCAGGCGTTCGGGGTTCTGACATTTCCTTATGAAAGCTCCGTTTGCACAGTCGATCTGGACTTCGCCCGGGTTCGTAAGCCTGACGGCAGCACGATCTTGACGCCTGCTGAGAATGTGCAGGACATGAGCACGGAAATCACACGCCAGGCGCCTTTGTACAGTGACCTTCGCGAGAAACACGTCGCAGTGAAGGGGCTGACAGCGGGCAACGTATTGGAATATCAGGCGAGGTGGACCTGCGACAAGCCGCTGGTTCCGGGCCAGTTCTGGTACGCCTTCAATGTGCCCAAGGACCGAGTGATTCTCGAACAGAACCTGGAGATAAGCGTCCCCGCAGAGCGCAAAATCAAGCTCAAGAGTTCCGAAATCAAGCCCGACATCTCGGAAGACAGAAAGTACCGAACCTACAGGTGGAAGAGTTCCAACCTAGAAGTGAAGAATGATGTTCAACAAAAAGAGGAGCAAGCCAAAACCGCCCAGGAGCAGGCTCGAGGCCGACTGCCACAACCGGACATCATGTTGAGCAGTTTTCAAAGCTGGGAAGAGGTCGGCAGGTGGTACAGCAAATTACAAGCGGACCGTGTCGATCCATCCCCGGAGATTCGCGCCAAAGCAGCGGAACTGACGAAAGATGCGCCGGACGAAGTGGCGAAGATTAACGCTATTTACAACTATGTCAGCACTGAGTTCCACTATGTCGGCGTAGATTTCGGAATTGGCCGATACCAGCCCCATAAGGCAGCCGAAATTTTCGAAAATCGTTATGGCGATTGCAAGGACAAGCACACGCTGCTTGCTTCAATGCTGCAGGCAATCGGCGTTCAAGCCTTTCCTGCCTTAATTAATTCCAAGCAAGATATTGATCCCGATGTGCCCTCGCCTGGTCAGTTTGATCATGTGATTACGGTCGTGGCGCAGGGCAAGAACCTGCTTTGGCTCGATACAACCCCTGAGGTTGCGCCATTCGAATTTCTAGTGAGTCCATTGCGCGACAAACATGCGCTGGTCATTCCCGATGTGGCGGAGCCAATGCTGGCTGTCACTCCCGCGGACCCGCCATACCCCGCTTCCAAGATTTTCAGAATGGAAGGGAAGCTGAACGATTCCGGTACGCTCGAGGGAAAAGCCACATTTACGGTTCGCAATGGCGATGCCGAAGTCTTGTTCCGTTCTGCGTTCCGGCGTGTGCCGGTTGCGCAATGGAACCAGTTGCTCCAACAGATTTCCTATGCCATAGGTTTTGCGGGCGATGTCACGGAAGGTACGGCAACGTCTCCTGAGAAATTGGATGAGCCTTTCATGGTTTCCTATCACTACACGCGGAAGGATTACCCCGATTGGGCCAATCGACAGATAAGTCCACCCCTTCCGCCCATCGTCTTTCCTAACGCCGGGGAAGATGAGCATGCCCCCTCCTACCCTATATGGCTTGGCGCTCCCGAGAGCTCAGACTTCGAGTCTCGCATTGAAGTACCCAAGAATTATGTTCCAAAAATCCCGGCTCCGGTTGATTCGAAAGACGAATTTGCCGAATATCATGCATCTTCATCTTTTGAGGGTGGTGTGCTGATCACTCACAGGCATGTCACAACTAAAATTCGCGAGATACCGGTCCAGAAATACGAAGCATATAAGAAATTTACAAAATCAATTAGCGATGATCATGACGCCTATATCGCGTTGTCACGAAATAAGTCCTCCGCGCCCCTGGCGCATGCCTCCGATGATGAGGAATCGCCGATGATGGCCTTTCAGAAGATAGTGATGACCCTTCCGGGGACGACGGATCCCGATGCATTCAAGTTTGCCATGGAGGCGCAGCAGGCTATTGGACAAATGGATGCTAATCGAGCGATAGCATCGCTAAAGAGCGCTGTAGCCGCGGATCCAAAGTTCGCAAGGGGATGGATCATGCTCGGCTCATTTCAGCTCATGTCGAACCAGATTAGTGCGGCGCTGGAGTCATTTCACCGTGCCATAGCTGCCGATCCCAGTGTTCCGGGGATTTACAAAGCTGTGGCGCTGGAGTTGATGTCGAAACAAAAATTTGAAGAAGCCGTTCCAATCTGGCAGGACCTGGTTAAACTTGCGCCTGACGACCGGGATGCATATGCCTATCTCGGTTCCGCGCTGATGGACGAGGGGCGCTACACGGATGCGATTACGGCCTTTGAATCTGCGGAAAAACTGAAGCCGGGCCGCGTCCTTTCGCTTACTGGGCTTGGGTCCGCATACCTCCATGCCGGTGAAGATGACAAGGCGATAGCGACTTTCAAGAAAGCGCTCGATGTGAAACCTGAGGCCGAGATGTACAACAATGCTGCCTTTGAACTGGCCGAAGCCAACAAGCAGCTGCCGGTTTCGCTGGAATGGGCGAAAAAAGCAGTTCAGATGGAAGAAGAAGCATCCAGCAAGCTCGAGCTTTCGAATTTGCAACCTGATGACCTGTTTCACATAAATGCGCTTGCCGCTAACTGGGACACGCTGGGATGGGTCTATTTCCGTATGGGCGAAGTCGACACAGCAGAAAAGTACTTGGTCGCCGCATGGCAGCTCTCAGGCATGAAGGTCATAGGAGACCATCTCCGAGAGCTCTACGGGGCGCGTCACAAGAAGTTTTCCGGCGATGCGGATGACATTAACCGTATGCGCACGGTAAGCCTGCCTCGTTTGGCCGAAAGTAACTCGAGTGCGGAATTCTTTGTGCTTCTGGACAAAGATTTAACAAGCGCAAGGCCGAAAGTTGAGGACGTAAAGTTCATTAGTGGTTCAGATACGCTTAGGTCCGCCGCAAAAACGCTAAGGTCGGCAAAATTCGAGCTCTCCTTTCCCGATGATGGCCCGACGCGCCTGGTTCGCCGGGGAATCCTCGGTTGCTACAAGTACACCGGATGCTCCTTTGTAATGCTGACCCCTGACTCGGTGCATTCGGTCAATTAACTGAACGCTGGTCGGACGTCCTTTCTTTTTTTCCTCGCTTCGCGTTATAGTCTGAAACCGTGCCTGAGGAGGCGTAATGGGAACAACAACCCAAGTAGAAGGCCGTGCTGTGCGGAGCTTTGGCGAGAACATTGAGAGCGACCTTGCCTCGAGATTTCTGCGCGTCGTGGAAAATGCGGCGGTAGAGTCGGCGCGCACCATGGGCCAGGGCGAACGCACGCTGTCGGACCAGGTGGCAACCGAGGCCATGCGAAGGACCATGGACGGAATTCCCATGCGGGGAACGATTGTCATTGGCGAAGGCGAGCGCGACGAAGCTCCCATGCTCTATATTGGCGAAAAAGTTGGGGCCGAATTTCCCGACGGGCGAGACGTGCCCGAGGTCGACATCGCTGTCGACCCCCTCGAAGGCACGAACCTCTGCGCGACTGGAGCCCCCGGTGCAATTACGGTATTAGCCGCGGCGGAAAGAGGTGGGCTGCTTAACGCGCCGGACTGTTACATGGAAAAAATTGTGGTTGGACCTTCCTGCCATAACGCGGTTGAACTTGATGCGCCTGTCGCACAGAACCTTAAGAACATTGCACGCCGGCTCCATCGGGGGGTGGAGGATCTGGTCATTATTGTGCTCGACCGCCCACGCCATCAAAAGCTGATTTCTGAAATTCGCGCCGCGGGCGCTCGGATTCGCCTGATTTCTGACGGTGACCTTTCCGCCGGAATCGCCGCGGCAGTTATCGGTACGGGGGTCCATGCGGTCATGGGTTCAGGCGGTGCCCCGGAAGGCGTCATCACTGCGGCTGCCATCCGCTGCCTTAACGGGTACATGGTTGGAAGGTTAGTGATAGACAAGCCGGAGCTTGTGGACCGCATCGCCAAAATGGGTATCAAAGATAAAAACCGAATTTATGAGGCGGAAGATCTCGCACCCGGCAAGCAGCTCATTTTCGCCGCAACCGGAGTCACCGATGGCGCGCTGATGCGTGGTGTGCGCTTCTTTGGCGAAGGCACACGGACGTCATCTGTCATCATGACCCTGCGCACGCGCAAGGTACGTTTCATCGAAAGTATTCATCTGGATAAGGGGCCGGATGTGAAGGTGCGCTTCGCCTAGATTATTTGCCGCGGGAACAGTCAGTTTGTAAGCACGTCGGCAATTTTTCCTGCGCTAATCAATTCTGCAATTCTTGCGAAGTCCGGAGACATAACCCGGTCGCGCTCCATCACTGCGCAGACAGAGCGGATCGCAGCATGAGCCGCCTGCCCACGCTTTGACGGTTTTAGGGGAGCAAGAAAATCCAGGGCTTGCGCCGCAGCCATGGCTTCGATAGAAAGCGTGATGCGAGTGTTCGCCACGATTCGCTTGAGCTTGAGCGCGGCCGTCATGCCCATGGAAACGAAGTCTTCTTTGTTTCCGGAAGTGCTGATTGAATCCACTGAGGCGGGATGTGCTAGCACTTTGTTTTCGCTCACCAGGGCAGCCGCCGTTACCTGAGGCATCATGAAACCGGAATTCGTGCCAGCACCGGGAGCGAGGAAGGGCGGGAGATCCTCGTTCAATGCGGGGTTCACGAGTCGTTCGAGACGACGCTCGGAAATGCCCGCGAGCGCACTAAGAACGATGCCGAGGAAATCGAGCACGAATGCAATCGGTTCACCGTGAAAATTTCCACCGGAGAGGATATCGCCTTCTGCAATCTCAGCTGATCCAATGCCTGCAGCCATCTGAGCCGGATGTACAAACACCAACGGGTTATCGACGGCCGAGTTGATCTCAATCTCCATGACAGCGCGGCAATGCGCGAGCGTATCGCGAACGGCGCCATGCACCTGCGGGATGCAGCGCAGCGAATACGCATCCTGCACTTTGCCGCACTGACGATGCGATTCACGGATTTCACTGCCCTCGAGCATGCGCCGCAGGTTCGCCGCTGTCCTTCGTTGGCCTGCATGCGGACGCACCTGATGAATCCGTTGGTCAAATGCAACATCGGTTCCGCGAAGAGCGTCGAGAGTGAGCGAGCCAATCACGTCGGCAGAATCAACCAGCGTTTCGGCCTCAAGCAACGCGAGTACGCCAATTGACAGCATCGCCTGTGTGCCATTGATCAGTGAAACCGCCTCTTTCGCTTCGAGAACCAGGGGCTTGATTTGCGCGGCACGCAAGGCTTCGCTTGAAGGGATCCTGGATTGTTTATCGTCAATAGATTCGCCTTCTCCAATCAAGGCGAGGGCAAGATGCGCTAAAGGGGCCAAGTCACCGCTGGCACCCACGCTGCCCTGCGAGGGCACGAATGGCGTTAGTCCGCGGTTCAGCATCTCGCACAGCGTATCGATGACTTCCGGCCGCACACCGGAGTGGCCCTTTGCCAGCGAGTTCGCGCGCAGCAACATCATCGCGCGGGTATCCGAGATTGAAAGAGGCTCGCCCACACCGACAGCGTGCGATCGCACTAGATTGACCTGCATGTCGCGAATCTGGTCAGATGCGATTTTTACGTCACTCAGCTTGCCGACGCCTGTGGTGATTGCATATGAAACCTTGTTTCCTGCAACCAGCGCATCGACGACAGCGCGGGCGCGGCGCACGGTTTCGCGGGCGTCCGACGCGAGCAACACCGGTCGTCCACCGATTGCGACTTCGTGCACCTGCTCCGGCGTGAGATCGTTTCCGTTAATGTGCAGCGCGTTCAATTATCTGCATTCCTCAGTGTCCTCTGTGGTTATTGGCCATGGCCGCGCGCAAAGCGTCAATATACTTCTTCGGCAAAGGTGTCACGTTCATCATCGCATCAATCACGATGTGAGTCGTGTCTCCTTCGGCCAGCAATATGCCGTCCCCCGTCCGCAGTAACTCATATCCGAAGTGAATCACCGACTCACGGATGCTCTTCAGATACGTGCGCACAATAATCTCATCATCGTAACGTGCGGGAGCCTTGTAGCGGCAACGAGCGTCCACAACAGCAATGTGGCAGTTGTCGTTTTTTTCCATGTCACGATAGGAAAAACCGAGCTGCCGCAGAAATTCGACTCGTCCCACTTCAAACCAAATGAAGTGATTGGCGTGATAGACGACGCCAAGCTGATCTGTCTCGGCGTAGCGCACACGGATACGAGTCTCCGAGCAGGCGGGGCGCTGTTCGCTCACCGGCCGCTCCAGCGAGGCTTGCGCTTTTCCAGAAAAGAAGCGATGCCTTCGCGAAAATCTTCGGTCGCTCTTATACCTGCGTTTTCGCGCACGGCGGCGTCGATTTCAGCGTCAAATTCAGCCCTGCTATGTTCGATCAGAAGGCGCTTGGCTTTCATCAGCGAAGTCGGGCTGTTCTCGCAGATCTGGTGTGCCAGCTCGCGAGCGCGATCCACCAGCTTTTCCGGGGCAACAACTTCGTTCACCAACCCCAACCGATGCGCTTCCTCCGCGTCGAACAACCTTCCTGTTAACAACAAGTCGCGTGCCTGCTTCTCGCCGACTTGCCGCAAAAGAAATGTCGAGACGATCGCAGGGACAAAGCCAATGCGGACTTCGGTGTACCCGAACTTAGCTTCGGGCACGGCAAGCGTGAAATCGCATAGCAAGGCCAAGCCAGTCCCCCCAGCGATGGCTGGCCCGTTTACTGCAGCAATCGTCACTTTCGGGAATTGATACAGCGACTTGAAAAGCCGCGCCATTGTCTGAGAATCTTCGAGGTTCTGCTCGGATGTTCGTCCGAGCAGAGCTTTCAGGTTCTCCAGGTCCATGCCGGAGCAGAACGCTTTGCCCGCGCCGGTTACGATCACAACCTGCGCAGATGACCTGGAAACTTCGTCCAGCGCTCGCAGAAGATCGTCAATCAATTCAAAGCTGATGGCGTTACGCTTATCGGGACGATTGAGCGTGATGGTGGCGATGCGGGCGTCGGTTGTGAGTTGGATTGTCGAGTAGGCCATGCGAAGGAAAGATTCTAATCCGCCGCCGAGGCGTTCGTATACCTTGTTCCGATTTCAGCCGACACTCGCAGCAGCACATCTAGCGGTTTCAGCGCCGGAAGCGAAGCGCCTCGCACAGCCAGTGCGTCAATCACTTTCTCTGTCGGGATATTCCCCACGAGTTGATCTTGCGCGAACGGACATCCACCGAGACCGGCAAGTGCCGAGTCGAACCGGCGACAGCCGGCGTCGTAGGCAGCCAATACTTTCTCCGCTGCCTGCTCCGGACGACTGTGAAGATGAACGCCAATTTCCAGATAGTTGTATTTCGCCAAGACCGCCGAAACCAACCCACGAATCTGCTGCGGTGAGGCCGTACCCACCGTGTCAGCGAGCGTGATCATGCGAACGCCCATCGACTCGAGCAAATCTATCGCATCGACAACATCGTTGACGCTCCAGGCGTCGCCATAAGGATTGCCGAAGGCCATGGAAACATAAACCACGGTCTCGATCCCCGCTTCATCTGCCTTGCCCTTAATTTTCTCCAGCTCATCAACGGCTTCCTCCAGCGTCTGGCGCTGATTATTTTGCAAAAAAGTCGGCGAGACGGAGTATGGAAACCCCACAGTGCGCACGGAATTGGTTGCAATTGCACGCTGCGCGCCTTTTTCGTTGACCACAATTCCGATGATCTCGACGTCATCCGGCGGATCGAGTTCTATGAGCACCTCCTCGGAGTCGGCCATCTGCGGAACCGCCTTGGAGGAAACAAAAGACACCGCGTCAATGTGCTTGAATCCCGCGCTAATCAAGGCCTTCAGGTAATCGACCTTGATATGCGTCGGCACCTGCGTTTTCAGGCCCTGCCAGGCATCACGCGGACATTCGATCAATTTGACCGTATCGGCCATCGCAGCTGCCTATGTTTGCAGAACCCCCACCTTGAACTCCGGCACATCGGGATTCAGCGCTGCCGCTTCGAGGGCCTGCGTGATGACGTCGCGGGTCTCAGCAGGATCGATAATCTTGTCAATCCACAGCCGGGCGGCGCCGTAACGCGGGTCCGTCTGCTCGTCATATGTTCGCTTCACCGAGTCGAACAATTCTTTTCGCTCTTCTTCGCTGAGTTTCTTGCCGCTTCGCTCAAGCTGGCGAATCTTAATCTCGACCAGTGTTCCTGCCGCGGAATCACCGCTCATCACAGCATATCGGGCAGTCGGCCAGGCAAACAAAAATCGGGGATCGTAGGCCTTGCCGCACATCGCATAATGCCCGGCGCCAAACGATCCGCCTACGATGACCGTAATCTTCGGTACAACTGAATTCGAGACGGCATTGACCATCTTCGCGCCCGCTTTGATGATTCCGCTCCACTCCGCATCCCTGCCGACCATGAATCCGTTCACGTCGTGAAAAAAAACTAAAGGAACCAGATTCTGATTGCAGTCCATGATGAAGCGCGCAGCTTTTTCCGCCGACTCGGTATAGATTACCCCGCCAAACTCCAGACGCTTGTGGCCTTCGTGGTCGGTTTGCTGCGCGTGAACTTTTTGGTTCGCGACGATCCCAACCGCAAAACCTCCGATTCGCGCATAGCCGCAGAGCACTGTCTTGCCATATTCCGGCTTGTATTCATCGAAGCGGCCGGCATCCACGATTCGCGCCAGAATTTCTTTCATGTCATAGGGGCGTGCTGCAGAGGAATCGTAAATGCCGTAGATTTCTTCGGCGGCCAGCTTGGGATTTTCCGGCTTCTTGCGGTCCCAGGGAGACTGCCGTCGATATCCCCACTTTTCGACAATGGATCGAATACGCTCAATGCATGCTTCATCATTCGGCTCGTGGAAATCAACCGTGCCGCTGATGGCCGAATGCATTCCCGCCCCTCCCAGCTCCTCAGCAGAAACTTTCTGCCCGATTGCCGCCTGCACCAAGGCAGGCCCAGCGAGAAACAGGCCGCTGCCGTCGGTCATGAGCACGTGATCGCACATGACCGGAAGATATCCGCCTCCGGCCACACACATGCCCATGATAGCGGCGATCTGTGGAATTCCCATCGCGGACATAACCGCGTTATTGCGGAATACGCGGCCAAAGTCGTCGGTGTCGGGAAAGACATCCTCCTGCAAGGGCAAAAACACCCCGGCGGAGTCGACCAGATAGACGGTCGGGACGCGATTCTCAATGGCGATGTTCTGGGCGCGAATGACCTTCTTTGAAGTCATGGGGAAAAATGCGCCTGCTTTGACCGTTGCATCGTTCGCGATGATCATCACCAGTCGAGTGTGGATTCGAGCCAGACCTGTGACCACTCCTGCTCCGGGCGCTCCGCCCCATTCTTCATACATGCCGTACGCGGCGTAGGAACCGAGCTCAAAAAGACTTCCGGGATCGGCCAGTAGTGCGATACGTTCCCGCGCCGTGAGCCGTCCTTTCTTGTGCTGGCTCTCAATGGCGCTGCTGCCGCCGCCCTCGCGAATCTTTTCCTCTTCGTTACGGATCTGCGAGACGAGATCGGCGAGAAAACGCATATTGGCTTCAAATCGAGCCGAGGTGGGGTCAATGCGTGATTCAAGTACTGTGGAAGGTGAGGACTGGTTACGCTCGGGCATTGTGAGTGAACGAAACTCTTAACCGTATATCAGGGGTATCAAGTGTGGCAAACGAAACTGTGGCCGCACCCCTATCGGCAAATGCAGCCTGAAGCGGGATGCCCAAGCGAGCGCATCTACTCCGCGCGATCAATCTGCGCCTTTTGCAGCTTGTCAGAGTAATCCACGTACACAGCTTTCCATTCGCTATAGAAATCGATCGCGCCGATGCCACCTTCACGGTGACCATTGCCTGTGGCCTTGACTCCGCCAAACGGGAGGTGGACTTCCGCCCCGATCGTGGGAGCATTGATGTAGGTAATGCCCGCTTCGAGATCGCGCATCGCGGCGAATGCCCGGTTCACATCCTTGGTGTAAAGCGCAGAGGACAAGCCATAATCGATATCGTTCGCGATCTCAATGGAGTGCTCCAGGTTCTCGCAGGGGATGATCGAAACCACAGGCCCGAAGATTTCTTCCTGGGCAATGCGCATCTTCGGATCGACGTCCACAAAAACTGTCGGCTCCATAAACCAGCCGTGCTTGTAGTCGCCGCTGTCAAGCCGATTGCCGCCACATTTGATCTTTGCCCCTTCGCTGCGGCCGATTTCGACATACTTCAGGTCCGTTTGCAGCTGCTTCTCGTTGATCGCTGGTCCCATCTCGACCGTCTCATCCAGCCCGTTGCCAACTTTCAGTCTTTTGGCGCGCTCGATATAGCGCTCGACAAATTCACCGTAGACCCCCTTCTGCACGATGATGCGGCTGGTCGCCGTGCAACGCTGGCCAGTGGTCCCAAAGCCTCCCCACAGACCTCCTTCAATAGCAAGATCAAGATTGGCGTCATCGAGCACGATCATCGGATTTTTCCCGCCCAGTTCCAGCGAGCAGTGCTTGAAGGTCTTAGCTGCTTTGGCGCCCACCTCGCGTCCCACCTCGCTCGAACCGGTTAATGACACCGCGCGCACCTGCGGATGCTCCACCATCGGCGTCCCCACCATCGCGCCAAATCCGGTCACGATGTTAATCACACCTTTCGGCACGCCTGCGTCCATCAGAACCTGTACCAGGTTGAATGTCGAGAGAGGAGTATCCTGCGCAGGCTTGATCACGCATGTATTCCCGCAGACGAGAGCGGGCAGCAATTTCCAGGACGGAATCGCCATGGGGAAATTCCAGGGAGTGATCATCGCGCACACGCCGATCGGCTGACGCACGGCCATGGCAAATTTGTTCGGCAACTCCGATGGCGTGGTCGGTCCGAACATGCGCCGGCCTTCACCTGCCATGTAATATGCGGTATCAATGGCCTCCTGCACGTCGCCGCGCGTTTCCTTGAGCACCTTGCCCATTTCACGCGTCATGTCGCGGGCATAATCTTCTTTACGCTCCAACAACATCTCGGCTGCGCTGTAAACAATTTCAGCGCGCCTCGGAGCCGGCACGAGCCGCCATTTCTTGAACGCAAGCCGCGCCGCTTCGACAGCAGCATCCACATCTGCTTTGGCCGACTTCTGAAAAATTCCGACCACGTCGCGTGTATCGGCCGGATTAAGGTTCTCGAACGTTTCGCCGGTTGAGGCGTCTACCCACTCGCCATCAATAAAATTCTTGTGCACCTTGGGACGGGTTGCCGCGCCCAGAATGGTCGGTCCAGTCAGGATCTCAGTTGCCATAAAGCCTCCAACTCCAATGAATTCTCACGTCCGAGAAGACGAATGCAGGCACTCCTATGCTATCTGTCGACCTACAACGGCGGCAAGCGACGCTCAAGCATGGATTAAGCTATCGGTTGGGTCGCGGACGCTGGCCTAAAAAGGACTTGACCGAACCAGTTGGCGCTCCTTGCCCGGCGGGACTACAATACTGATCGGAACAGGCTCCATCTGGCAACGCCGGAGGGGCACTGGAGGAAATGTGAGCGTTACCCCGATTGGCGATTCCCGCCAGAAAATTACTGTTGCGTCCCTGCAAAATAAGAAGCTTCAACATCAGCCAATCACTTGCCTGACCGCGTACGACTACCCTGGCGCGCGCCTGGTGGACGAAGCGGGCATTGACATCGTGCTGGTGGGCGATTCGCTTGCCATGACCATGCTCGGCTACGAAAACACGCTCTCGATCACCGTGGACGAGATGCTGCACCATACGCGGGCAGTGCGGCGCGGAGTAAAGCAGGCGTTCCTGGTGGCAGACATGCCTTACGGTTCGTATCACGTGGGGGAAACCGAAGCCCTGCGCAACGCCACACGCTTCGTTAAGGAGGGTGGAGCGGAGTCCGTCAAACTTGAGGGCGGCGAGAAGCGCATCGACCTGATTCGGCGCATCATCGATGCCGAAATTCCCGTTACGGGGCATATTGGGCTCACGCCGCAATCGGTCAATGTGACAGGCGGCTACAAGGTCCAGGGAAAATCGCTGAGTGCAATCGAGCAGTTGATGCGCGACGCCGTCGCGCTGGCTCGGGCGGGCGTGGCGTTTATCGTTCTGGAAGGCATGCCTCGAGAAGTTGCGGCCATGATTACCGCAGAGGTGAGCACGCCCACTGTGGGCATCGGCGCCGGGCCGGATTGCGACGGGCAGGTGCTTGTTTTCCACGATATTTTGAATTTGACGTTTACGCAGCCCGCGAAGTTCGTTCGCAGGTATGCCGATGTGGCCGGCGAGATCAGGAATGCTGTAGAACACTTCCGCGATGATGTAGTCTGGCGCAGATACCCAGCGGATGAGGAGTCGTATCATTTGCCGTCCGACACCCGTCAAGCGCTTGAGACGGTGATGGCGCGAAAACGAGCAATTCGGAGATGATGACTTGCAAGCGTCCAAGTCGGTTGGCATTCTAACTACTGTTGATGAAATGCGCGCTGCGGCGCGGGCAGCTCGGCAGCGCTCGAAAACGCTCGGCTTTATTCCTACCATGGGGGCTTTGCACGAAGGCCACCTTTCCCTTATTCGCTCCGCCGGCGCCAAGTGTGATGCGGTTGTGGTTTCGATTTTCGTGAATCCCCTTCAATTCGGGCCGAATGAGGATTTCTTCAGGTACCCGCGCCCTTTCGAGAAAGACCTGGCACTTCTGGAACAAGAAAGCGTCGATTTTGTCTTTGCGCCCTCGCCAGAGGAGATGTATCCCGCGGGAGCTGTGACCTGCGTCGAGGTCAAACGACTCAGCGAGAAACTATGCGGCAGATCGCGGCAAGGGCATTTTCGCGGCGTGACGACAATCGTGTCGAAACTTTTCAACATTATTCAGCCGAACCTCGCTTTCTTCGGCCAGAAAGATGCCGCACAGGTAGCGATCATTCGCCGCATGGTGAAAGATCTCAACATCCCAGTCGAAATTGTCGTTTGCCCCATCGTGCGCGAGCCAGATGGGCTGGCGATGAGTTCGCGCAACGCATACCTAAGTGAAGAGCAACGCAAATCGGCGCTGGTATTATCTGCAGCATTGCGGCACATGGAAGAAGCTTTCGAGAACGGGGAAAGGAGCTCTAAGACACTACTCAGTGCCGGAGTTCGGATTTTCGAGCAGGAACCCGCTGCAAAACTCGACTACCTTGAGATCATCGACCCGGATACGCTGGACGACGTTAACCAACTCAGCAAACCTGCCCTTGTGGCAGTTGCGGCGTTCATCGGCACAACCCGATTGATCGACAACGTTCTGCTGAGGCCAAAGGGTCTTTAGCCGCTGCTAAGTGCACTCTCCCGCAAGTTTGTCTTAAGGAACGACACCACGAACAATACTCCCAATATCAGGTCCATTCCGCAGAACACCAGGTCCCCAGAGCGAATTCGGCCTTGCTGATGCAGAACAAGAACCACAGCCGCATACCCGAATTTTTCACACGTAGCGGGAATCATGATCATCCGGAACCGCACGGGGTTACTCGCGATTACTAGGAATGCCAGCTGCCATGCCAAGCCGACAGCAGCAAATCCATAGTAAAAACCGGGATGAGTGATAGCGGGCGGATCCTGACGGCCAATTGTGTCAAAGATGAAAAAGAGCGGGGTCAGCACGATAACACCCCAGATTCCGGCCACGTAAAAAACCACCTTGGCAAATTTCATGACTCGCTCCTTCGATTAAACTTGGGTGGGCCGGAGACGAACGGGTTTCCTTCGACCACGTAGCGCAGCAGCGGATTTGGTGATTTAGTAATGCCGATGCGTTTCGTCGCGAGCATATGGACCCGGCCGAAATCATCATCCACAATGAACAGATCCGACCGCGCTGTCGTCAGGTCCTTGCCGTTGTCGCCATCGCGCGTAATTCCAAATGCTTCCGCAAGCCGACCTGGGCCACTGGTGAGTTTTCGAAGGTCTCCCGGAAGTGTGATTTCGACCTCGCGGCGGCGAGCCATCTCTTCTATCCCATATAGCGGCTCAGCGGCACGAAACAGAATTCCACCCGGCGTTCCATCTGGCAAACAAGAGACATTCAGGCAGTAATGGTTGCCGTAGATGAAATAAACATAAGCGTAGCCGGGAGGACCGAACAGAACGGCGTTGCGCGCAGTCTTGCCGGAAGCAGCGTGGGCGGCCAAGTCATCGGCACCGAGGTAGGCTTCGGTTTCCACTATTCGAGCGACAAGAAGCCGCTCGCCTTCCCGCCGCACCAGAACTTTGCCCAGCAACTCCGGCCCGATGAGTCGCGGATCGCGATCGTAGAAGTGGCGGGACAGGGGAACACCGAGCTTCGCCTTCGGCACACCTAGGCCGCGCCTTTGGCGGCTTCCTTCAAGTTTGCCAATACTTCTTCCGCGTGTCCTTCAGGTTTTACGTTGTTGAAGATGTACTTAATTTTTCCATCCGGGCCAATGACGAAGGTGGTTCGGGCAACCCCCATCACCTTCTTGCCATACATATTTTTCTCTTTCATCACTCCATACGCATTGGCCACTTTCTTATCTGCGTCGCCGAGCAGGGTGAATGGCAGGCTGAATTTTTCTTCAAATTTCTTCTGTGCTTTGGGAGTATCGGGCGAGATGCCAAGCAGAACCGCACCGGTTTTCTGAAGCTTCTTATAGGAATCGCGAAATTCGCATGCCTCGACAGTGCATCCAGGAGTATCGGCGCGAGGGTAGAAGTACAGGACGACAGTCTTGCCGCGAAGGTCTTTTAGAGAAATGTTTTTGCCGTTCTGGTCGGGCAAAGTAAATTCAGGGGCCTTATCATTGATATTCATGGCTGTATCTCCCTCTTCAGGCAATCTGCGTAAGTCCACTTTATATCGCAAGGCACAGCTTTGCGCCATTACCGCAATACTTCTCGCCTTTGCTGTGAAACTTCTGTTCGCTCAGACCAAGCATCCCGCGCATGATAAAGGCCCTCGCGCCATCGGCCTGCTTGAGTTGCCGGCCAACGGCAAAGCGCATTTGATCCCCGTAGCCATAATGGTGAATGGGGACTTTTACGATGCAGGCGCCTACAAAGCTGCACCCGTGCCGATGGCGCTGGAGCCTGGTACCGTTTACGAGGCGGAGCGGACGGGCGCTTCTCTCGGACTGTTTACCATCACTGCGCCGCTGGAGAGTAACAACAAGGATTGGATAGCTGAGGGTACTTGGCAAACCACAGAGATGTTGGCGGCAAAAGCGGCAAAGGCAAAGAAGTCTGCTCCTTCCAAGCCTAGAGGCCTGGATGAAGATGAAGGGCCTCCGAAGCTGCGTCGGGCCAAAACGGAAGAAAACCCGGCGAGCAAGGAATCCAGCCAGAGCGCACGGCCGGCTGCACCGGCGAGTGGCCAGACTCCCCAAAGCACATCGTCTCAAAGTCAGCCTGCTTCTGTTAACGCCGCTCGGCCAGCGGCCGAGACTCCGGGAAAACCACCCGAGGACGAGAACCGGCCTGTTCTGCACAGGGGAAAGCCATCAGCCGCGGAATTGAGCGCGAAAGCAGCGGAGCCGACTACTACAAAACCCTCGTCTGCTACCGCGAAGACGACGCCAGCTCCCTCCTCGCACTTGACAGCGGCATCGTCGAACGCAGTGCAAATCATTCCCGCGATCTCAGACGCAGGGGGCCCCGAGCCGCACTCGTACGAGTACCACATGACGGCAGATGATGAGCACAGCTTTAGAAAGCAAGCGTTGGCAATTGCCACAGCTGAGATTCGGGCCCACTTATTGGAACTGTCGGAAACTGTAACGCCGCCAACCAGACCTGCAACACGGAGCAAGACGGCGGCCAAAAGCTCGGTCAAGAAAGCTGAGCCTACCTTCGAAAACGTAGAAATGCACGTCTTCGATCTTTCCAGCAGCAATGAACCGGAAGTTGTGTTGATGGCGCAGGCGCTAATGCCCCACACGGTGAACGGAAACGGGCGCGAGTATCTGCTCACGATCGTCGCTCGCGACGATATCTATGGCCAGTTGCACAAGGCGCTGGCCAATGTTACAGATGCTGATCATCTTGATGTCATCCCTCGACTGCAATTGATTGACGCAGTGGATGCAGACGGTGACGGGCGGGGAGAACTGCTTTTCCGCCGGGTTTCGGATGTGGGGAGCGACTACGTGATCTACCGGGCTATCGGAGATCAATTGTGGCCGCTTTTTCAGGAACAAACAGGGGAATAGCCATTTAGCTTCCAGCGACAGCCCGGAGCAACCCGTGGATCACTAGGATCGAATCGCTGTTGGCGGAAGCTGACTTACTCGCTCTTGATTTCGCCTTCAGCGGCGGATCCCGACGCAGCCTGCTCGTTCTCCATCGCTTTCTTGGCCTCTTCCGCGCGCTTGGCACGAATTTCGGCCCGCTTCTGGCGTTTCTCTTCCTGCAGCTTCTCACTGCCCAGAAGTTCGATGAACGCCTTTTCGGCGCCGTCGCCTTTCTGCCAGCCGGAACGGATGATGCGGAGATAGCCTCCCTGACGGTCTCCAAAACGCGGCCCAATGGTATCGAAGAGTTTGTCAACAGCCTCGGTTGTCATGAGATAGGAAAGAGCCAACCGGCGAGCGGGCAAATCGCCACGCTTGCCAAGCGTGATCATCTTTTCAACGTGCGGGCGCATGGCTTTTGCTTTGGGCACCGTGGTCTCGATACGCTCCTCGATAATGAGCGAGGTGACCAGATTGCGCAGCAATGAGCGGCGGTGCGCGGTGTTACGTCCCAGTTTCCATCCTGCTACCTTGTGACGCATAAAATTCCTCAGTTCTTACGGCTGTGGGACGGGCATTCGCCCGTCCCATTCAGCCGCAAATCACAGATCATTATCGCCGTAGGCCGAGGCAGGCAGCACCAGGTTCGAAGTGGGGCCGGGCACGGCATTGCCGTGCTCGTCGATTTTCATGCCCAGGCTCAGGCCCATCGTCGAAAGAATCTCTTTGATCTCGTTCAACGACTTGCGGCCGAAATTCTTTGTCTTCAGCATTTCAGCTTCCGTCTTCTGCACCAACTCGCCAATCGTCTGAATATTTGCGTTCTTCAGGCAGTTGTAGCTGCGGACCGAAAGCTCGAGTTCTTCGACGGAGCGATTTAAATTCTCGTTCTTGATCTCCGGCTTGCCGCGATCCTCGCCGCCCGTGGCCGTCTCAATATCTTCCTCGAAATTGATGAAGATATTCATGTGGTCTTTGAGCAGCTTCGCCGCAAGGCCGATGGAGTCAGCCGGCGTGATCGAACCGTTTGTCCAGACTTCCAGCGTCAGCTTGTCGTAATCCGTGATCTGTCCTAAACGAGCAGCTTCCACCGTGTAATTGCACTTGCGTACGGGCGAGTGAACGGAATCAATCGGAATGAATCCGATTCCGAGATCATCTTCGAAGTTCTTGTCGGCGGAAACGTAGCCACGGCCGCGCTTCAGGCGCATTTCCATATCGAGCTTGCCGCCTTCGCTGACGGTTGCGATGTAAACATCTTTGTCGAGCACTTCGACATCGGCATCGGCTTCGATCATGCCCGAGGTGACCACCCCCGGCTGATCCGCGCGCAGATAAAGCGCCTTCGGAGCATCTCCGCTCAGCTTGAAGGGAATCTGCTTCAGGTTCAGGATGATGTCGGTTGCGTCTTCGACTACACCAGGAATCGACTGGAACTCGTGCAGCACGCCTTCAATCTTCACGGCCGTAACTGCGGCACCCTCGATAGAAGACAGCAGCACTCGGCGAAGCGCGTTCCCGATCGTCGTGCCGAAGCCGCGCTCAAACGGCTGCGCCCAGAAAATGCCGTACTTGTCGGTTAAGGTTGAAGTGTCAACTGCGAGGCGTTTCGGTTTTTGAAAGCCTTTCCAAAGCATTGTGTTTCTCCTCCGGCCATGTGGCTCAATCCTGACTCGCTGAGTGGTCCAACTCAGGTCGTCATCAGGAAAGGCTGATCTGGCACGAAAAGTGGACCAGAACGATCGGGCTATTTGCGATCGGGTGATCGGGCGATTTAAATTCGCCCAATGTCGCAATGGCAGATCGCCCGACGAACTATTTGCTGTAAAGTTCTACGATCAACTGCTCATTTACCGGCAGCTGGATGTCTTCGCGCTTGGGCAAGGCCAGAATGTGCCCCTTGTAATTGTCGCGATCAACTTCCAGCCAGTTCGGCGTGTTCTGGTGGCTGGCAAATTCTTTTGCCTGCTCCAGAATCGGGAGCTTGCGGCTGCCCTCGCGAATCGCGACTTCTTCGCCCGCGCTCACCTGATAAGACGGGATGTTGACCTTTCGGCCATCCACCTGGATGTGGCCATGGCGAACAAGTTGCCGGGCCTGGCGCCGGGAGATCCCGAAGCCCAGCCGATAGACAACATTATCGAGCCGCCGCTCGAGCTGTTGCAGCAGCATCTCGCCGGTAACACCTTTTGTCCGCGCAGCTTTCTCGAAGTAGTTACGGAACTGGCCTTCTTGGGCAAAGTAAATTCGTTTTGTCTTCTGCTTCTCGCGCAATTGCAGGCCATAGCCTACAACCTTGGCCTTGCGGTCCTTGCCGTGCTGGCCGGGCGCAAAGTTGCGCTTCTCAATCGGGCATTTGTCGCTGAAGCACTTGGGGCCCTTGAGGAACAGCTTCATGCCCTCGCGCCGGCAGAGACGACAGACAGGATCAGTGTAACGTGCCAATTTATTCTCCTTCTTAGATGACCGGTTTACAGGCTTGGCTTCAACCCTTCTTCCCGGACGAAAGCAGCTATTAAATTTAGCGCCAGCCCTTAGCCAAAAGCCAAGGGCCAACGGCTGGTCTAGACTCTTCTTCGCTTCGGCGGACGGCAACCGTTATGCGGAATCGGCGTCGAATCCTTGATGTTACGGACATCAATTCCCGCAGCCGACAACGCACGGATCGCAGATTCGCGACCCGAACCCGGACCGCTGACGCGCACTTCCACGGCACGCACTCCATGATCACGCGCCATGTTGGCAGCGTTCATGGCGGCCTGCTGCGCGGCAAACGGAGTGCCCTTACGCGATCCACGGAAGCCGAGCGATCCCGAGCTCTTCCACGACAGCACGTTCCCGTTCGGATCGGAAATGGTCACGATCGTGTTATTGAACGAGGCCTGAATGTGCACGATGCCAAATGGGACGTGCTTGCGTTCCTTTTTCTTGAACGTCTTCTTCTTGCCTTTTTTCTCGGGCGCCGCTGCGCCGGATGTCGCTGGTTTTGCCATGTAGCCTCTAGCTTCTAGCTGCTGGCTACTAGCATTCTCCGTTTGCTAACGGCTAGAAGCTAGGAGCTGGTAGCTGATTTTATGTCTTTGCTGTCGCCTTCTTCTTTTGTGCAACCGTTCCCTTGCGCGGTCCCTTACGAGTGCGCGCATTGGTATGCGTGCGCTGGCCGCGAACCGGAAGGTTTCTGCGATGACGGAATCCGCGGTACGACCCGATTTCGATCAACCGCTTGATGTTCATCGAAATTTCTTTGCGCAGGTCGCCTTCGACCAGGCCTTCGTTCTCGATCACCTGGCGGATGCGGTTCACCTCGTCTTCCGCGAGGTCCTGGACTTTTTTCATGGGCTCGACTTTCGCCTCGTCCAGAATGCGCGCGGCGCGCGGATTGCCGATGCCATAGATGTAAGTCAGCGCGATACTCACGTGCTTATTACGCGGAAGATCGACGCCTGCAATGCGTGCCATGATGCTCCTTCGTTAACCCTGACGCTGCTTATGCTTGGAATTTTCGCAGATCACCCGCACCACTCCCTTGCGGTGAATGACCTTGCATTTATCGCAAATTTTCTTTACCGATGCCCGTACCTTCATAGTTCCTTTTGACCTTCCAGATCCCTCGACTTCGCCTGGGATGACGCCAGCCGCGATCAGACGCCCAGCTAAGCGGCGTCACTTGTATCGATATACAATTCTTCCGCGATTCAGGTCGTATGGCGAAAGCTCAACCGCGACTTTGTCACCCGGAAGAATGCGAATGAAGTTCTTTCGCATCTTGCCTGAAACATGCGCTAACACCTGATGCTTGTTTTCCAGTTCAACCCTGAACATGGCATTGGGTAGCGGCTCAAGAACCGTTGCCATAACTTCAATCGCGTCTTCCTTACTCATTAGCTCCTAGCTTTTGGCTGCCAGCTTCCGCGAAAAAAACCAGAAGCTCTACTGCGTCAATATCACCGGACCGTCTCGTGTCACCGCAACACAATGCTCGAAGTGTGCGCTGTAACTGCCATCCGCAGTGACCGCGGTCCACTTATCATCCAGCACGCGCGTCTCAGGTCCCCCTGAGTTAACCATCGGCTCAATGGCCAGCACCATGCCCTCGCGCAACTTGGCACCTTGGCCGTGTTTGCCGAAGTTCGGGACCTGTGGCTCTTCGTGAAGTCGCGTACCTATGCCATGGCCGACGAACTCGCGCACCACGCTGAAGCCGTTCGCTTCAACTGTCTCCTGCACCGCAGCACCAACATCGCCGAGCGTATTGCCGACGCGCGCTTGTTCGATGCCCTTGTAGAGCGACGCTTCGGTCACCGCGAGAAGCTTGCGACTCAGTTCGGTCAATGTGCCATTCACAGGAACCGTTATCGCCGCATCACCATAGTAGCCATCGAGCACTACGCCACAATCGATCGAAACAATATCGCCCGTCTTCAGCACGCGTTTAGGCGATGGGATGCCGTGAACAATCTCTTCATTAATCGAGGTACAAAGTACACAGGGATAATCGTAATACCCCTTGAATGCCGGTTTTGCACCCAATTCTTTGATCTTCTTCTCCGCGGCAATTTCCAGGTCCATCGTGGTCACACCAGGAGCGACCAGCGCCTTCACTTGATCGAGCACCTCGCGCACGATGTGTCCGCTGCGACGCATCTTATTGATTTCTGCTACCGATTTACATACAATCGCCATCTTTTCATTAACTGCCGCTTACTGGCGCTGCGTGGGCCTCAACCGACTCAAACACGGTGCGGCTGACTTCATCTACCGGTTGATTCCCGTCCACCGAAACCAGGCGACCCTTCGATGCGTAATATTCGGCCACGGGTCGCGTTTGCGTTTCATACGCCTTCAGACGCTCCCGGATCACTTCCTCGCGGTCATCGGTGCGGATGAAAAGCTTCGAGCCGTCTAGATCGCAGACATTGTCAACTAAAGGTGGATGGAGATAAAAGTTGTAAATCCGTCCACAGGTGGGACACGTCCGTCGTCCGGTCAAACGACGCAATAACTGATTGTAATCGACATCGATCTCGATCACAATCGGCAACCATCGTCCTATTTTGTCAAAGAACTCGTTCTCGAGAAATGCATCTAGCCAGCCAGCCTGAGCTGCAGTGCGGGGAAAACCATCGAGCACAAATCCGTGTTCACAATCCGGCTGGCGCAGACGCTGCGCCACCATGTCATACAACAAATCGTCGGGCACCAGCTCGCCGCGCGCCATAATGCCCTTGGCCATCAGGCCCAGACCGGTTTCGTTCTTCACGTGTTCGCGGAGGAGATCACCGGTCGAAATCTGCGGAACGCCGTACCGCTCCCCGATACGTTTGGCTTGTGTGCCTTTCCCCGCGCCCGGAGGCCCGAGCAAAATGATCGCCCCGATGTTGCGCGATTTTGCGTCTGCCATTGGTTTGGGCCGGTCCTCCGGCCCGCTAACTCTCCGGCGACTCAATCCTTAACCGGAGTAAGGCAACACCCAAAGGGCTCCGAACCCTGACATCAGGCCGGCGGACATCAAGCCCACGTCCTTCGCCCCCGGATTCTGCCGCTTCGTGGCGTGAACCCGTCGTAGTGGCGCATAATCAACTGCGCCTCGATCTGAGTTACGGTATCCATTGCCACGCCAACAACGATCAGGAGGGACGTGCCGCCGAAATAAAAACTTACGCCTAAACCGTTAGTCACCCACGGAGGCAGCCGTTCGAAAAAGGCCCCCACCGGCCCCCAGAGGTGGTTCAGGTGAATTCCGGCGATCATCCACTCGGGAATGAACGAGATGACGATCAGGTAAAGGGCACCGACTAGCGTGATGCGCGTCAAGATCTCGTTGATGTGATCCGCTGTTCGCTTGCCGGGGCGAATACCGGGAATGAACCCGCCATACTTCCTCATGTTATCCGCAACTTCATTCGGGTTGAAGACGATGGAAACGTAGAAATATGCGAAGAAGATAATTCCCACGGCATACAAGAGCGTGTACAACGGCTCGCCCCAGCCCAGCCAGCGGATCAGGTCGCCGAAATACCGGTTGTTGCGCAGGCCGTATCCCATGGTCTGCGGTAGCGTCAGAATGGACGATGCGAAAATGACCGGCATCACACCGCCGGCGTTGACGCGGAGTGGAAGGTGGGTTGATTGCCCGCCCATCACTTTGCGTCCGACCACGCGTTTCGCATATTGCACGGGAATGCGCCGCTCGCTGCGTTCTACATAAACGATGAACGCCACCACCGCGATCATAAGTGCGACCAGCAGAATCATGGCGGGGGCAGTAAACGCGCCCCACGCATCCGTGCGGACCTTATCAATCAGATCGGCCACGCCGCGCGGCAGGCCTACAACAATACCGGCAAAGATCAGCAGAGACATGCCGTTACCCACACCACGTTCCGTGATCTGCTCGCCCAGCCACATGATGAAGGCGCTACCCGTGGTGAGGGTGAGCATGGTCATCAGGACGAAGCCAATGCCGGGATTAATCACGAAGTCTCCCGATTTTTCCAGGCTGATGGCAATCCCCAACGATTGAATCGCGCTGAGAATAACGGTTAAGTATCGCGTCCATTGTGTGATTTTCTTGCGCCCGAGCTCGCCTTCTTTCTGGAGCTTCGCCAGGGGCTCATAAACCACGGTGAGCAACTGCAGAATGATAGACGCCGTGATATAAGGCATGATGCCCAGGGCGAAGATCGTCAGCCGGCGCAGTTGTCCGCCGGAGAACAGATCCACGAAACCCAGAAAGCTGCCACGGTTCTGCTCAAAGAACTGCTGCAATTTGTCGGCATTGACGCCGGGAGTCGGTATGTGCCCGCCGAGGCGGTAAACGGCGAGAAGACCCAACGTAAACAGAATGCGTTTGCGCAGGTCAGGAATACGGAATATATTGGCCAGTTTTTCCAGCATTACTGCAAAACCTCAAATTTGCCGCCCGCCTTGGTGATCTTCTCCTGCGCGGACTTCGAAAACTTATGTGCCTGAACCGTAATAGCGACTGAAAGTTCGCCATCGCCCAAAACCTTGACCGGCCGCTTGGTGCTGATTACGCCGGACTTACGCAAAACATCGGGGTTGATCGTGGTCTCGCCTAGTGCGGCCAGCTTGTCGAGATTCACGATGTTGTACTCCTGGCGAAAAACATTGGTGAAGCCGCGCTTCGGCACGCGGCGGTGCAGAGGCATCTGCCCGCCTTCAAAGCCGCGAATCATGCGCGAGCCGCTACGCGACCGCTGTCCTTTGTGGCCTCGGGTTGAGGTTTTGCCCATGCCCGACCCCATGCCACGGCCCACGCGCTTACGCTTCTCGGAAGCCTTGTTCGGTGCGTGAATGTTGGATAAGTTCATAATTAGCTCTCGGCAATCGGCTCTCAGTTGTACCATCAGCAAGTGAGCTAACGGCTGAAGGCCGATAACTTTACTGGACGATCTCGACCAGATGCGGAACCTTGGCCACCATGCCGCGAATTGCCGGCGTATCGGGGCGCTCGATCACCTGGTTCAGCCGGGTAAATCCCAGTCCTTTTACCACCAGCTTTTGTCTCGTTGGAGCACAAATCGCAGAGCGCACCCACTTCAGCTGGAGCGTCCCGCCAGCTTCATTATTTGATTTCTTTACCGTCATATTCGGTTCGTCCGGTGTTTATCCGCTCGCCTCGGCTCAGAGTTCCTCTGCCGCCTTGCCGCGAATAGCGGCGACATTATCTTTGTTCTTAAGCTGTTTCAGCGCGTCAAAGGTCGCTTTGATCACGTTATGAGGGTTAGTCGTGCCGATCGATTTGGTCAACACGTTCTGAATCCCGGCCGATGTCATCACCGCTCGTACTGCTCCGCCTGCGATTACACCCGTGCCTTCAGGCGCGGGTTTTAGCAGGACCCGACCCGAGCCGTACCGGCCCAGTACCAGGTGCGGGATCGTCGTCTGGGTCAGGTTAATGCGCAGCAGGTTTTTTTTCGCTGATTCAATCCCTTTGCGAATGGCCTGCGGAACCTCTTTTGCCTTGCCGGAACCGTAGCCGACAACCGCCGCGCTCGGATCACCCACAACCACCAATGCGGCAAAAGAAAGGTTCTTGCCGCCTTTTACGACCTTCGTCACGCGATTGATCGCTACCACCTGATCTTTCAGCTGATACGATCCCGCATCGAGCTTCTTCATTACAGTTGGCATCTTTAACCCGGCTTCTAGCTGTTAGCTCTTAGCTTTTGGCCAAAAGCCAAAAGCTGGTGGCCAAGAGCTGATCTTTCTAAAATTGCAACCCTGCTTCGCGGGCCGCATCCGCGAGCGCCTTCACGCGCCCGTGATAGATGTAGCCTCCGCGATCGAACACAATCCTAGTGATTCCCTTTTGCTTGGCGCGTTCAGCAATCGCCTTGCCCACCTGCTTGGCCGAAGCCACATTGCCGCCACTTCGTCGCTGTCCTTTTTCGCCCTCCGCAGAATTCGCCGAAACCAGCGTCGCGCCCTTGGAGTCGTCGATCAACTGCACATAGATGTGATTGAGCGAACGGTAGACATTCAGCCGAGGCCGCTGCGCCGTGCCCTGAATCTTCTTGCGAATGCGGTCATGCACGTTGCGCCGGGTCGCATTTTTCGATGATTGAGTCAGCATTTCATTCTTCCTGTGACCTGCAGATCGACAGAGACGCCTCACTCAGGATGATCACAGCGAGCTCAGACGCCCGCTAAATGCGATCATTTGGCTCCCGTCTTGCCCACTTTCTTCTTCAGCCGCTCGCCCACATACCGCACGCCCTTATTTTTGTACGGATCGGGCGGGCGCAGGCTTCGCATCTCTGCCGCAACCTGGCCAACCTTCTGCCGGTCAATTCCCGTCAATGTCAAACGTGTCTGCTTGGGATCAATTGCAACCTCAATTCCAGCCGGCAAGGGATATTCGATCGGGTGCGAATAGCCGAGGCTGAACACGACTGTCGTCTTGCCCTTCAACTCGGCGCGATATCCAATACCGACGATCTCCAACTCGCGCGTCCAGCCCCTGGTGACGCCTTCAACGGCGTTGTTGACGAGGGCGCGAGCGAGCCCATGAAAAGCCGCCTGCTGGTCGTTGTCACGGATGGCCACAAGGTGCCCATCCTGCTGTTCCATGCGTATTCCTGGAGGCAGGCCCGTTTCCAGCTTGCCCTTCGGTCCTTGCACCGCAACCGTATTCCCTTCAATCTTGACCGTCACCCCTTTGGGGACGGCGACCGGTTTTTTCCCAATTCTCGACATAAGAAGCTCTTAGCTCTTAACCATTGGCCCTTAGCTCGTGCTAAAGGCTGCTTTTCTACCAAACCTGACAGAGTACTTCTCCTCCCAACCCTTCTTTGCGCGCCTGACGGCCGGTCATGACACCGCGAGGAGTGGTAAGAATGTTGATTCCCAGCCCGCCAAGCACGCGCGGAATCTCGCTGCGGCGCACGTATACGCGGCAACCGGGCCGTGAAACCCGCTCGACGTTCGAGATCGCAGCTTCGTTGTTGTTGCCGTACTTCAGGTACACGCGGACGATCTTATGGCCCTCTTCTTCCGTAGCTTTGAAGTTCGAGATGTAGCCCTCTTCTTTCAGAATGCGGGCAATCTCCAGCTTCAGCTTGGAAGCCGGAATATCCACTTTCTGGTGCCGCGCGCCAATCGCATTACGAATGCGCGCCAGCATATCTGCGACCGGATCGGTCAACCTCATTGATTCGCTTCTCCTTCAGCCACCGTTCGCTCCGCCCTTCTGTGGGGAACCTGCGGCAGCTGTATCTTCCGTCGTTCTTCGTCAGCCGCCTGTTGCTACTGATCGCGCACGATGAGCACTCCGCGACTGCTCTACCAGGACGACTTTGAAACTCCCGGAATTTCCCCACGCAGCGCCAGACCGCGGAAGCATAGCCGGCAAATGCCGAACTTCCGCAGGTACGCCCTTGGCCGTCCGCAAATTTTGCAGCGGTTATGCTGCCGCGTGGAAAATTTCGGTTTCTTCGCGTCCTTCACTCGTTTTGCTGTTGTTGCCACTTAGTTTTTGGCTCCTAGCTACTAGCTCTTAGCAATTCGCTTCGAGCCAGTGCTGATATTCAATTTCTCACGCCCGGAACGGCATACCCAGATGCCGCAGCAGTGCACGCGCCTGATCATCGCTGCGTGCAGTGGTCACAATCGTCACGTTCATGCCTTTCAGCTTGTCCACTTTCGCATAGTCAATTTCCGGGAAGATCAGCTGATCGTGCAGCCCGAGCGTATAGTTCCCCCGCCCATCGAACGATTTGGTCGAAACCCCGCGAAAGTCGCGCACGCGAGGAAGGACGACGTTCACCAAGCGATCAAAAAATTCGTACATGCGGTCGCCACGCAGGGTAACCATCGTGCCAATCGGCTGGCCGGCGCGCACTTTGAACGCGGCGATGGATTTCTTCGCCCGCGTCACTACCGGCTTCTGCCCGGTGATCTGTCCCAATTCATTCACTGCGGGATCGAGCACCTTGGCGTTCTGAGTCGCTTCGCCCACTCCCATGTTGACCACGATCTTGTGCAGATGCGGCACCGCCATGGGGTTCCTGAACTCGAACTCCTTCATCAGCGTCGGGGCAACGTCTTTGTGGAAGCGCTGCTTCAGCCGCGGAGTCTCTTTGGCGCTATGCCGCGCCGCTTCCGGCGCGCGCTGCTCCTCCTGACCCTCCGGCTTCTTACCTTTTTTGCTCTCTTTGTCCTTTGCCATAGTTCAGCTCTTAGCTGTGAGCCTTTAGCTCCTGCTGCAAGCTAAAAGCTTATTTCTCCAGCGTCGTTCCGCACTTCTTGCAGACGCGAACCTTTCGATCCCCTCGAACTTCGTGCCCGATGCGCACGGGGCCGCAAGTACCGCAAACCAGTTGCACATTCGAAATCGAGATCCGGCTCTCCTGTTCGGCTATGCCGCCCTTCACATTACGCTGAGGGTTAGGTCGCACGTGCTTTTTCACGATCATGACGTGCTCGACCAGCACCTTGGCGTCGTTGGGGAACACGCGCAACACGCGTCCTTGCTTGCCCTTGTCACGCCCGCTGATCACTTTGACCGTGTCGTTGCGTCGTATGTCGACTCGTTTATGTCCTGTTGCTGTTGCAGTTGCCATATCTCAATTCTTCTGTCGTTGGTCTCTGGTCGTTGTTCGCCAAGCTGCCGAGAACCACCAGCCAACGACCAAGGACGGTTCGTTACAGAACTTCCGGCGCCAGACTCACGATCTTCAAAAATTTCTTTTCGCGCAACTCGCGTGCGACGGGACCGAAAACGCGTGTTCCCACCGGCTCGCCGGCTTCGTTGATCAGCACAGCCGCATTCTGATCGAAGCGGATGTAAGTGCCATCACGGCGGCGATGCTCCTTGCGGGTGCGCACCACCACTGCCTTCACTACTTTGCCTTTTTGCACCTGCCCATCGGGAGACGCTTCCTTTACGCTGGCCGTGATCACATCCCCCAAACCCGCGTTCAGGCCGGTGGCGCCGCCCAGAGGCAGAATCATCTGCAATTTGCGCGCGCCAGAGTTATCGGCGACCTCCAGCATGGTTCTCATCATCACGGCCATGGTTGCATCTCCTCGAACTGGCGCTTACGCGCGAGCTTCGGCTCCGGTCGACTCGGGCGCAAGCGCCGAGCGGCTGACCACCTGCTTCAAACGCCAACGCTTCAATTTCGACAGCGGACGCGTCTCCTCCAGCCGGACATAATCGCCGACCCGCGCTTCATTCTTCTCATCGTGCGCATAAAATTTCTTGGCCTTCGAGATGACGCGGCCGTAGAAGCCATGCGCCTTGGTGCGCACCACCTCGACCACGATGGTCTTCTGCATCTTGCTCGAGACTACTTTGCCGATGACTTCCTTGCGGCGGCCTGCAGCCTGGGCGACCTGTGCCTGGGTTTGTGCCATTTACTTGTTCTCCGTTGTGCCGGCGAGTTCGCGTTCCCGCGTGATCGTCTTGATGCGCGCGATGTCCTTGCGCAGGCCGCGGATTTTCTTCAAGCTCTCAGTCTGGCCCATGTTGAGCTGAAACTTCAGCTTGAACAGCTGATCGTTCAGATCGCGCTCCTGATGGCGAAGCTCATCATCTGTCAAATTGCGGACTTTTTCGGCCTTCATAATTAGCTCTCAGCTACTTTGCTGCCAGCTTCCAGCAGCTCCCTTATTCCTGGGAGCCGATACCGTGAAAGCTGACGGCGACTAGTGTGCTGCTTCACGCTGCACGAACGCGGTGCGCAGCGGCAGCTTGTGCGATGCCAGCCGCATCGCTTCGCTCGCGTCCTGCGGCGTCACACCTTCCATTTCAAACAAAACCTTGCCCGGACGCACCACCGCCACCCAGTGGTCGGGCGCGCCTTTTCCCTTGCCCATGCGGGTTTCAGCCGGTTTCTTGGTCACCGGCTTGTCGGGAAAAAGCCGGATCCAGATCTTCCCGCCGCGCTTGATGAAGCGGGTCATGGCTACCCGGCTGGCTTCGATCTGCCGGTCAGTAATCCAGCCCGGCTCGAGCACTTTCAGACCGTAGTCGCCGAAAGCCAGTTCGCTGCCGCGCCAGGCTTTGCCGGTCATGCGTCCGCGCTGCTGCTTGCGGTACTTAACTTTTTTGGGCATTAACATAAAAGTCAGCTCTTCTAGCCTTCAACTCTCAGCGCAGCCGTCTTAGCTGATGGCTACAGCTGATCGCCACTTAAAATGCTCCCACCGCCTGCGACTCGCGCTTCTTAGTCGGCAGAATCTCGCCGCGATAAATCCAGCACTTCACGCCAATCACGCCATAAGTCGTTCTCGCCTCGGTGAAGCCGTATTCAATGTCGGCCCGCAGAGTGTGCAGCGGCAAGCGCCCCTGCAAATACCACTCCGAACGCGCAATTTCATTGCCGTTCAGCCGGCCGCTCACGCGGACCTTGATTCCCTTGCATCCGAAACGCAGCGCAGAATCGACTGCTTTGCGCATGGCGCGACGGAAGCCAACGCGCTTTTCGAGTTGCAGTGCGATGGACTCTGAAACCAGCTGAGCGTCGAGCTCCGGCTTGTGCACTTCCTGAATATCGATGTACACATCGCGGCCGTTCATGCGCTTCTGCAGTTCCTGCTTCAACTTGTCGATTTCCGCGCCTTTGCGGCCGATAATGATCCCCGGCCGCGCCGTTTTGATGATGACGCGCAGCTTATTACCCGGACGCTCGATTTCAATCGAGCTGACGCCTGCTGACTTGAGCTTGTCCTTCAACTCGTTTTTCAGCTTGACGTCTTCGAGCAGTTGCTTGTCATAGTCGCGCTCGGCAAACCAGCGCGATTTCCACGGCTTGGTGTAGCCCAGGCGAAATCCGTAAGGATGTACCTTTTGACCCATAAATCAGCTTCTAGCTCCTAGCCTTTAGCTTTGGCGGTTATTTCTTCGCTACTGCTTTCTTGCTCACTGCCTTCTTCTTCGCGACCACTCGCTTCCTTTTGGCCGGCGCGTCGCTGGAAGCTTTTTCCTTGCCGACAACCGTAGCCAGATCTCCAGAGCCGTTCTTGCCACGCTCTGCCAGCACCAACTCGATGTGGGCGATACGCCGCACGTATCGGTAGGCCCGTCCCATCGGCGCCGGACGGATGCGCTTCATGCGCGGACCGTCGTTGGCAATGGCGCGCTTCACGTACAAGTTGTCGAGCTCGACGTCGAAACCTTTTTCGGAGCTGAGATAATTCGCGTTCTCAACCGCGGAGCGCAGCAACTTTTCAACCGTCACCGCAGCACGCTTCCTGGTAAACGCCAGAGTGTTAAGCGCCTCCTCGACGCGGCGACCTTTGATTAGATCCAGCACCAGGCGCGCCTTCTGAGGCGAGACCCGCATGAACCGTGCTTGAGCTCGAAATTCCATTTTCTTATGCCTTCGGCGCCGCTGGCGCAGCAGCCGGGGCCGCCGCTCCCGCCGCGGGCGCCGGTGCGCCCGGACCTCCGGGAATGCCTGCCGGCTTCGCTGCCGCTTCCGTGGCCGCCTTCATCGAGTGTCCTTTGAATTGCCGCGTAAAGCTGAATTCGCCCAGTTTGTGTCCGACCATGTTCTCGGTGATGTATACCGGAATAAACTTCTTTCCGTTGTGCACGGCGATGGTGTGCCCGACAAATTCGGGGATGATGGTCGAGCGCCGCGACCACGTGCGCAGTACTTTCTTGTCATTGCGCGAGTTCATCGCTTCCACCCGCGTTTGCAGAAACGCATCGACGAAGGGCCCTTTTTTTGTTGAACGTGCCATATAGAACCAGCTCTTAGCTGTTAGCTCCTAGCTTGTCATCCGAGCGAGACGCCTTTGTCTCGCGAAGGACCTATAAACCTCTCAAAACCGTGTCATTCCCAACCACTCAAGCGGCGAGGAATCCGCTGCTTCAGCGACCAACAATCAACAACTATTTACTTCTCCTCGTCACGATGAACGCATCCGTACGCTTGTTATTCCGCGTCTTGTACCCGCGAGTCGGCTGACCCCACGGGGTTACCGGATGACGTCCGCCAGAAGTCTTGCCTTCGCCGCCGCCATGTGGATGGTCCACCGGGTTCATCGTAACGCCACGATTATGTGGACGCCACCCCAGCCAGCGGCTCTTTCCCGCTTTGCCGATGGTGATGTTCTCATGATCAAGATTGCCGACCTGTCCGATCGTCGCCATGCAATCCTGCGCCACTTTGCGGGTCTCGCCCGAAGGCAGCTTTACGAGCGCGTAATCGCCTTCCTTCGCCACCAACTGCGCCGCGCCTCCCGCGGAACGCACCATCTGTGCGCCCTTGCCCGGCTTCAACTCCAGGTTGTGAATCGTGGTGCCCGGCGGGATGTTACGCAATGGCAATGCATTCCCTACTAGAATGTCGGCCTCCGGCCCGCTGACTACCTTCTGCCCGACTTTCAATCCGTCCGGCTGCAGGATGTACCGCTTCTCGCCGTCGGAATAATGCAGCAGCGCAATCCGCGCCGAACGGTTGGGATCGTATTCAATCGTCGCCACCGTGGCGGGGATGCCCACCTTGTCACGCTTGAAATCGATGATGCGCAGCTTCCGCTTGTGCCCACCCCCGATAAAGCGCATCGTCGTGTCGCCCGAATTGCGCCGCCCGCCGGTGCGAATCTTTGGCTCAAGCAGCGGCTTGTAAGGCCGCGTGGCCGTGATGTCATCGTTCACCAGCGTGGTGCGATAGCGCAGCGTCTGCGTGGTCGGTCGGTATGTCTTTATCGCCATGTTCTCTCAACTTGCGGTCGTTGGTCACTCGTCGTTGGTCGTTCGACAATCACGCGTTACACCGACTTTGCCAACGACTAAAGACCAACAGCTAACGACCGTGCTATAAGTTTTGCGCGTACTCGGGCATCTTCTCGCCCGACCTCAGCCGCACATACGCTTTTTTCCAATCCGGACGATAGCCGGCAAACTTGCCTCTGCGCCGCTCTTTGCCCGGATACATCGCGGTACGGACCGAATGAACTTTGACCTTAAAGATGCTCTGCACCGCTTCCTTAATCTCTGTTTTCGTGGCCTTCGGCGCCACTTGGAACACCAGCGTGTTCTGGTTTTCCTTGATGTCAAGGCCCTTTTCCGTGATCACGGGACGTCGTAAAATCTGGTATGCCGATTTCATGATTAAGCGACCTCCGCCGCTTTCTCATGCCGCACCCGCCGCCGCGGAGCATGGGTAGCTTTTTTTTCGCTCTTTCGTTCGCCTTCGCCGCTCTGGCGTTGCCGCCTGCTCACCGAATTCTTGAGCGAGACCTGCAATTTCTCAATCGCGGGATGGGTAAAGATCGCGCGATCATAGCGCAGCAAATGGTAAGGATGAACCTCGCTGCCCGTGATCAGCTCAACTCCGTCCAGATTGCGCGAACTCAACTCGAGATTACGATTGCTATGCTTCGCCGTTTCCACCAGCAGTGCGGTCCCATCGACTTTCAGCGCATCCAGTGCCTGGCGGAACAGCTTGCTCTTGGGTTCTTTCACGTCGAAGGCATTCACCACGATCAGCTTGCCATCGGCAAACTTTGCAGCCAGCGCCGAACGCAGCGCACCCAGCAGCTTCTTGCGCGGAAACGCGTATTCGTACGAGCGCGGCTGCGGCCCATGGACGGTTCCGCCATGCCGCCACAGCGGCGAACGGATGGAGCCAATGCGGGCGCGGCCAGTGCCTTTCTGCTTCCACAGCTTCTTGCCTGACCCGGATACACGCCAGCGATTCTTGGTCGCATGCGTACCTGCGCGCTGCGCGGCGCGGAAGTGCTTCACCGCCTCCCACAGCAAGTCTTCATTCACCGCCCCAAAGACCTCGTCGGCGAGGTCGAACGTCCCGACCTTCTTGCCGCTCAAATCGTGTATGTCAATCGTCGCCATGCGTTTCTCGTGTGGCGCGAGCGCCCTCGCCCGCGCTTTTATGCCTTCTTCGCCGCCCTCTTTGCCGCCTTCAACGGGTCAACCGTCGTGGCCCCCGCAAAACCGCGGCGCTCTCTCGGCGGTTTTTTCGCCTTGGTGATCACCAGGTACCCGCCATTGGGCCCGGGAATGCCGCCTTCGACCACCAGCAAGTTATCTTCTTTATCGACGCCCAGAATGCGCAGGTTCCGCATGGTCACGCGCGCATTGCCCATATGTCCTGACATGCGCATTCCCTTGAATACCCGCGATGGAAACGCCGAGGAACCGATCGAACCGGTGATCTGAAACATTGAACCATGCGACTTCGGGCCGCCACCGAAATGATGGCGTTTTACTACACCCTGAAAGCCGCGTCCCTTGCTCACTCCAACGACGTCGACAAACTTTTCGCCGTCGAAAATGTCCACCAATACCCGCGCACCGGCCTTTACTGCCGCACCATCGCCAGCTTCTGCCTTCTCGACTTCGACCGGCACCTCGCGGATGAATTTCACCGGAGGCAAATTGTTCTTTCCGAGATGCCCGCGCATCGGCCGGGTGAGCCGGGACTCCTTCACAAACTCAACCAGGCCAATCTGCGCCGCATCGTAGCCGTCTTTGGTCTGGGTTTTGTGCTGTGTAACCACGCATGGCCCAGCCTGTAGCACGGTCGCGGGATGCACGTCACCCTTATCGTCGAAGAGCTGCGTCATACCGACCTTCTTGCCCAGAATTCCTGCTACCTTTGCCATAGCTTTGCTCTCAGCATTCAGCTATTTGTGCTCTTTTCCAAATGCCTTAATTTCAACATCCACTCCAGCCGGCAGGTCGAGTTTCATTAATGCATCGACGGTCTGCGGCGTGGGATCGAGAATATCCAGCAGCCGCTTGTGGGTGCGGATCTCGAACTGCTCCCGCGACTTCTTGTCCACGTGCGGTGAACGCAGCACACAATACTTATTCTTCATGGTGGGCAAGGGAATCGGCCCGGCAATTTGCGCACCGGTGCGCCGAGCCGTATCCACGATCTCGCCCGTCGATTGATCCAGAATCCGGTAATCGTAGGCTTTCAACCGGATGCGAATTTTCTCATTTCCTATCACGTTTCTTCCTAACCCTCCCGGCTCGTCCGGGAAGAAAGAACTAAGCGGCGCGGGCGCCCCCGCCCGCGAAACTCTTTGGCGGCCGAGGGCGGCCGCCCCACACCACCCTCCTACTGCACAATCTCCGAAATCGTTCCTGCTCCTACCGTGTGGCCACCTTCGCGGATGGCAAAGCGCAAGCCCTTTTCCATCGCCACCGGCGTGATCAGCTCAATCACCA
>Ga0335078_10001116_pt1 | contig 40630 bp, 29 predicted proteins | sample Lox_Sample_32_FD_206711 | JGI IMG/M metagenome (GOLD analysis project Ga0335078, IMG submission 206711) | Soil microbial communities from Loxahatchee National Wildlife Refuge, Florida, United States - Lox_Sample_3.2 | ecosystem: Environmental > Terrestrial > Soil > Wetlands | place: USA... | reverse complement strand
CGCTCGGCCCGGTCGAGCAGGAACGACAGGTAGTACTCCTGCGCGATGTCGATGTCCTCAGCCACGAGCACCGAGTGCACGATGTGGCCCTTGATGTCCATGCCGAGGATCGCCTCGGCCTTCGCCTGCGCCTCATCGGGATCGCGGGCCAGCTTCACCCCGCCCGCCTTGCCGCGGCCGCCCGCCTTCACCTGGGCCTTGATGACCACGCCCGGCTTGCCTGCCGCGATGAGCTCGGCCGCGGCCGCGCGCGCGTCCTGCGCAGTGGTGGCCACCCGGCCCTGCTGGATCGGAACGCCATGGTCGGCGAACAGTTGCTTGCCCTGGTACTCGAACAGGTCCACTCGGGTCCGTCCTCAATGTGCGGCGCTACCGCCGACCTCTGCTGAAAAGGCAGCGCGGCTCGAGCCGCGCCGCGTGGGCCACCGTCGCTGCGACCGTCCCAAGCAGGCAGCCTAGCGATGGAGGCCGCGCGGTGTGGTCGGGGGTCGGATGCCGGGCAGCGAGGGCGCGGGTCACGTCTCGGACAGCCTGGCCCCGGCCCCCGACGCACCTCGCTCGCCGAGCGTTCCCCTGACCCAGTCCACGATCTCGGTCGTCGCGGCGCCCGGCGTGAAGATCCTCGCCACGCCCATCTGCTCCAGTTCGGCGATGTCCGCGTCCGGGATGATCCCGCCGCCGAACACCACGATGTCGGTGGCGTCGCGTTCGGCGAGCAGTTCGAGCACCCGCCGGAACTGGGTCATGTGCGCGCCGGACAGGACCGAGAGCCCGATCGCGTCGGCGTCCTCCTGCAGCGCGGCGGCCACGATCTGCTCGGGCGTCTGGTGCAGCCCGGTGTAGATGACCTCGACCCCGGCGTCGCGCAGGGCCCGCGCCACGACCTTCGCGCCACGGTCGTGGCCATCGAGGCCAGGCTTCGCGATGACCACGCGGATGCTGCTCATGAATGTCCTCCACCGGCCGCGGTCCGGCCCGGCCCGCGAGTTAGCCGCTACCGGCAGGGTAGCCGCCCGGGCCGGCCGGCCTGGCCGCGGCCGGGCCGGATGATGCTGCGGGGCCGGCGCGCGACGGGGCAAAGCCGCCGCCCGGCTCACCTGGCACGCCGCGGCGGGTTAGAGCTTCTCGATGGGCGCGTACCGCAGGACCAGGTGCTTGATCCCGTAGTCGCCGCCGAAATCGATCTTGGCTTCCGGGTCGTCGCCGCGGCCTTCCACCGACAGCACCGTGCCGAGCCCGTAGGCATCGTGGTTCACCCGGTCGCCCGGCGCCAGCGACGGCACCGCGCGGTTGCCGGGCGCCTGCACCCCCGGCCGCCGGGCCATCCGCTCGGCGGCGGGCGGCGCCGCCGACGCCTCGTCCCGGCGCCAGTCGATCAGCGCCTCGGGGATCTCGGACAGGAACCTGGACTGCTTGTGGTAGGCCGGCCGGCCCCACCAGGTCCGCGCGATCGCCCGGGTCAGGTACAGCCGCTGCTCGGCGCGGGTGATCCCGACGTAGGCCAGCCTCCGCTCCTCCGCCAGCTCCCGCTCGTCGTTGACCGACCGCTCGTGGGGGAAGACGTTCTCCTCCAGCCCGGTCAGGAACACCACGGGGAACTCCAGTCCCTTGGCGGTGTGCAGGGTCATCAGCGTCACCACGCCGCCGTGGTCCTCGCCGTCGGGGATCTGGTCGGCGTCGGCGACCAGCGACACCTGCTCGAGGAAATCCGGCAGCGACCCGCCGGGGCTGCGGCTGTCGTACTCCCGCGCGACCGAGACCAGCTCCTTGAGGTTCTCGATCCGGCTCTCGTCCTGCAGGTCGGAGGAGGCCTGCAGCTCGGCCAGGTAGCCGGACCGGTCCAGCACCGCCTCGGCCAGGTCGCCGACCGGGCTACCCGCCTGCGCGCTCTCCCGCAGGCCGCCGATCAGCTCGTTGAACGCCTCGATCGCCCGGGCCGACCGGGCGACCAGCTCCGGGACGTCGGCCGGCCGGGCCAGGGCCCGGGCGAAGCTGATCCTCTCCCGGGCGGCCAGCGCGGTCACGCACTCCTCGGCCCGCTCGCCGATGCCGCGCCGCGGCACGTTCAGCACCCGCCGCAGCGACACCTCGTCATCGGGATTGGCGATCAGCCGCAGGTAGCCGAGCAGGTCGCGGACCTCGCGCCGCTCGTAGAACCGGACCCCGCCGACCACCTTGTACGGGACCCCGGTCCGGATGAAGACCTCCTCGAACACCCGGGACTGCGCGTTGGTCCGGTAGAAGACGGCCACCTGGCCGGGGGCGGCCTCCCCCTCGTCGGCCAGCCGGTGCACCTCCTCGGCCACGAAGGCCGCCTCGTCGTGCTCGCTGTCCGCCACGTAACCGGTGAGCGGGGGCCCGTCGCCCGCCTCGGACCAGAGCTTCTTCGGCACCCGGCCCCGGTTGCGGGACACCACGGCGTTGGCCGCGGCGAGGATGTTCTGGGTGGAGCGGTAGTTCTGCTCGAGGAGGATGACCTGGGCCCCGGGAAAGTCCCGCTCGAATTCCTCGATGTTGCGGATCGTGGCACCGCGGAACGCGTAGATGGCCTGATCGGCGTCGCCCACCACGCACAGCTCGGCGGGCGGGCTGGGCTCGGCCGGCTCGCCGCCGCGGCCGGCACCAGGCAGCTGCTGCCCGGCCAGCTCGGTGACCAGCACGTACTGCGCGTGGTTGGTGTCCTGGTACTCGTCCACCATCAGGTGCCGGAACCTGGCCCGGTACGCGGCGGCCACCTCGGGGAACGCCTGCAGCAGGTTGACGGTGACCATGATCAGGTCGTCGAAGTCCATCGCGCCCGCCGCGACCAGCCTGCGCTGGTACTCGGCGTACGCCTCGGCCAGGGTCTTCTCCCGGTACCCGGTGGCCCGGGCGGCGAGCGTCTCGTAGTCGATGAGGTCGTTCTTGAGGTTGGAGACCTGCGCCGCCATCGCCTTCGGCGGGTGGTACTTGGCGTCAAGGTCCAGCTCGCGGCAGACCATCGTCATCAGCCGCTGCGAGTCGGCCTGGTCGTAGATCGAGAACGACGACGGGTAGCCGAACCGCCTGCCCTCGCGGCGCAGGATCCGCACGCACGCGGCGTGGAACGTCATCAGCCACATGGCCCGGGCCCGCGATCCGGTGAGCGCGGCCGCCCGGGCCGCCATCTCGCCGGCCGCCTTGTTGGTGAAGGTGATGGCCATGATCTCGCTGGGCGCGACGCCGCGCTCGGCCAGCAGGTAGGCGATCCGGTGGGTCAGCACCCGGGTCTTGCCCGAGCCGGCGCCCGCCACGATGAGCAGCGGGCTGCCCTCGTGCACGACGGCGGCACGCTGCTGCGGGTTCAGCCCGTCCAGGAGGGAATCGGCGGCAATCGCGGTCACGCGCCCAGCGTAGGCGGTGCGACCGACACCCGCCGCTCAGTCCCGCCCCCCGGCGGCCCGGGCAATGGCGGCCGCGCCGGGACGGCCCGCGCTCAGTCGTCGGGGACCAGGGTGGGCGTGCTCCTGGTGAGGGTCTGCTTCTTGAAGAACGCGGGCGCACGGAGCCGGCAGTAGATGAAGAAGAGCACCCCAGCGATCGCCGCCCCGATAGCGATGACGAATGCCCCGCCGACCTGCCAGTGGATGCCGGGCACCGTCCACATGGTGAAGTCGTTCGCGGTGGCCACGTCGTAGTCCAGCCAGATGCTCCAGCCGCCGAGGAACCACAGGATCACGGCGCCGGTTACCGGCAGGATGCCCTGCATCCAGAGGTTGCGCGCGCTGCTGGTCAGGTTGTGCCGGTAATACCAGGCGCAGGCGAAGCCGGTGAGCCCGTAGTAGAACGCGATGTACAGGCCGATCGCGATGACCGCGTCGCCGATCACTCCGATGCCGTTCGAGGCGTAGTTGACTGCGACGTAGAACCCGATCGAGACCAGTCCCATCACGACCGTGGAGACCGTCGGGGTCATGAACCGCGGGTGGACCTTCGCGAACGAGCGCGGGATCGCCTTGTAGGCGGCCATGGACAGCGTGGTACGTGCCGTGGGCAGGATCGTGGTCTGGGTGGACGCAGCGGCCGAGGACAGCACCATCAGCAGCAGCAGGTGGTAGAAGACCGGCCCGATGCCGGTCGTTCCGAAGACCGCGTTCGCCTGGATCGACAGCACATCGCCCGCGTTCGCGATATTGCCCAGGCCGTTGCCCTTCGCCCCGATTCCGGCGAACGACTGCATGGAGAAGATCACCAGCGCGTAGATGACCAGCAGGATGACGGTGGACATGATTGCCGCCAGGCCCGGCGTGCGCTTGCTGTCCTTGGTCTCCTCGTTCACCGAGACCGCCGTGTCCCACCCCCAGTAGATGAACACCATCAGGATGATTCCGCTGGCGAACGCGCTGAACGAGGAGATGTGGAACGGATTGATCCAGGAGACACTGGGCGTCAGGTGCCCGGCCGGGGCTGTCCCGCCGGCCACCTTGACCAGCGCCACGACGGACAGCACCACGAGCATGACGAGCTCGATCGACAGCAGTATCTTCTGGAAGTTCGCCGACACCTCGATGCCCACGTAGCAGATCGCGGTCATCAGGATGATCCAGATGATGCCGCCTAGCAGCACCCAGCCGCTGGTCGCGTTGCCGCCGATGCCCTTGGCGCCGAACAAGAGAAAGACGTACTGGCTGGCCACCTGGGCCAGGCTGGCCATGACCAGGACGTCGGCGGCGACGATCGCCCAGCCGCCGGCCCAGCCGGTCTTAGGCCCGAACGCCCTGGTCGCCCACGTGAACGTGGTACCGCAGTCGGGGTCGGCCTTGTTGAGCTCGCTGTATCCGATCGAGGTTAGCAGCATGGGCACGAATGCCAGGACGGCAACGGCAGGCGACTGGAGCCCGACCGCGAGCACCACGAATACCAAGGTGGCCGCGATGCTGTAGGCCGGGGCGACCGACGCGGTCGCGATGACCGTGCTGGAGATCAGCCCGAGTGCGCCCGATTTGAGGCCCTTCTCGGCGACCTGCTCCCCAGAACCCCCTGGCTGCTTAGCTTCTTGGACGGTGGCCATGGCTCACCCCTCCTGGCAGCGGCCCGGGCCGGCCGGGCCTGGCCCGCGGGCGACGGCGGGGCCGCCGGACCCAGTGCGATTATTTCGGGCACGCGCGTACCGCGCATTATTACCCCAGTGCGACGGTTCTAGCACGAACCGTCCATCACGGCAACGATTTCCGTTGTAACAGCTGTGTATCACAACTGGTCCCGTTCAGGCCAGGTGGGCCTGGGTCTAGGATCGCAGCTATGCGCATACTGCTCGTGGGCGCGGGCGGCGTCGGAACGGCGTTCGCCCGGATCGCCGCCCGCCGCCGGTTCGCCGACCTGGTCATCGCCGACTACGACCTGAGCCGCGCGCAGCGCGCGGCGCAGGCCGCGCCAGGCCGGTTCACCGCCGTCCAGATCGACGCGCGCGACGAGCAGGCCGCGGCGGCGCTGCTCGCCGAGCACCGTTGCGACGTGCTCATGAACGCCACCGATCCCCGGTTCGTCATGCCGCTGTACCGGGCCGCGCTCCAGGCCGGCACCGGCTACCTGGATATGGCCATGTCGCTGTCCCATCCCCACCAGGATGAGCCGTACGCCCAGACCGGTGTCAAGCTCGGCGATGACCAGTTCGCCCTGGCCAGCCAGTGGGAGGAGCGCGGAGCCCTGGCGCTGGTGGGCATCGGGGTCGAACCGGGCCTTTCCGACGTGTTCGCGCGGCACGCGGCCGACACGCTGTTCCGCGAGATCGACCAGGTCGGCGTCAGGGACGGCGCCAACCTGGAGGTGGCCGGCTACGAGTTCGCGCCCACGTTCTCGATCTGGACCACGATCGAGGAGTGCCTCAACCCGCCGGTGATCTGGGAGGCCGGCCGGGGCTGGTTCACCACCGAGCCGTTCAGCGAGCCGGAGACGTTCGTCTTCCCGGCCGGGATCGGCCCGGTCGAGTGCGTGAACGTGGAGCACGAGGAGGTGCTGCTGATCCCGCGCTGGGTCGAGGCGAAGCGGGTGACGTTCAAGTACGGCCTGGGCGCGGAGTTCATCGGCGTGCTGCGGACCCTGCACAAGCTCGGGCTCGACTCCACCGAGCCGGTCAAGGTCGGCGGCCAGGCCGTGTCGCCGCGCGACGTGGTCGCCGCGTGCCTCCCCGACCCGGCCACGCTCGGGGACAAGATGACCGGCCTGACCTGCGCGGGCACCTGGGTGACCGGAACCGGCCGCGACGGCGCGCCGCGCGAGGTGTACCTGTACCACGTCGTGGACAACGCCTGGTCCATGGCCGAGTACGGATCGCAGGCCGTCGTCTGGCAGACCGCGGTCAACCCGGTGGTCGCGCTGGAACTGATCGACTCGGGCGCCTGGTCCGGGACCGGGCTGCTCGGCCCGGAGGCGCTGCCCGCCCAGCCGTTCCTGGACCTGCTCACCGACTACGGCTCGCCGTGGGCTTGCGAGGAACGGACGCCCACGGGTAAGTAACCCGATACACCCTCAGAACGGAGGCCTCGTGGTGGATGACTTGCGCAACTTCATCGGCGGGCAGGAAACCGACTTCGACTACGACCAGCGTGCCGAGATCATCGACCCCAGCACCGGGCAAGCCTTCACCACCGCCCCGGTCTCCCGCGAGGCAGAGGTAACCGCCGCGTTCGCCGCCGCCACCGACGCGTTCGAGGGCTGGCGGGACGCCACGCCGTCCGAGCGCAGCCTGGCGCTGCTGCGGATCGCGGACACCCTCGAGTCCAAGGCCGAACAGCTGGTCGAGGTCGAGTCGCAGAACACCGGCAAGCCGGTCGCGCTGACGCTGTCCGAGGAAATCCCGCCGATGGTGGACCAGATCAGGTTCTTCGCGGGCGCGGCCCGGATGCTGGAGGGCCGCTCGGCCGGCGAGTACATGTCCGGGTTCACCTCCTATATCCGGCGCGAGCCGGTCGGGGTCTGCGCCGCGGTGACGCCGTGGAACTACCCGATGATGATGGCGGTCTGGAAGTGGGCGCCGGCGCTCGCGGCCGGCAACACGATGGTGCTCAAGCCGTCGGACACCACCCCCGCGTCCACGCTGCTGATGGCCCAGCTGATGAGCGAGCACCTGCCGCCGGGCGTGTTCAACGTCGTCTGCGGCGACCGCGACACCGGCCGGATCCTGGTCTCGCACCCGGTACCGCAGATGGTCTCGATCACGGGCAGCGTGCGCGCGGGCAAGGAGGTCGCCGCCGCGGCCGGCGAGCATCTGAAGCGGGTGCACCTCGAACTCGGCGGCAAGGCGCCCGTCGTGATCTTCGACGACGCCGACCCGGCCAAGGCCGCCGAGGCGATCGCGATCGCCGGCTACTTCAACGCCGGCCAGGACTGCACCGCCGCCACCCGGGTGCTCGCCTCCGAGCGGGTGCACGACGCGTTCGTGGACGCCCTGGTCGAGCAGGCCAAGAACCAGACCGTGGGCGGGCCCGACGTCACGGACGCGGACTTCGGGCCGCTGAACAACCCCAGCCAGCTGGAGCGGGTGTCCGGGTTCATCCAGCGGCTGCCCGACCACGCCCGGGTGCTCACCGGCGGCAAGCAGACCGGCAACCGCGGCTTCTTCTTCGAGGCCAGCGTCGTGGACGGGCTGCGCCAGGACGACGAGATCATCCAGAACGAGGTGTTCGGCCCGGTGATCACCGTTCAGCGGTTCAGCGACGAGGACCAGGCCGTGCGGTGGGCGAACGGCACCGAATACGGGCTGGCCTCCTCGGTGTGGACCTCCGACCACGGCCGGGCGATGCGGATGTCGCGGCGGCTGGACTTCGGCTGCGTCTGGATCAACACGCACATACCGCTGGTCGCCGAGATGCCGCACGGCGGGTTCAAGCAGTCCGGCCACGGCAAGGACCTGTCCATGTACGGCTTCGAGGACTACACCCGCGTCAAGCACGTGATGTCGGCACTCGACTGAACCCGGGCCGGCCGTGGCGCCGCCGCCCGGGAACGCTGCGCGGCCCGGGCGGCCCGGGCGGCCCGGGCGGCGCGGGCGGCGCGGGCGGCCCGGCGGACGTCAACCGCTTCACCGGATATTCGCCAAGTAAGATCGGGCGCGTGCTTGACGACGCCGAAGTCGGCCGGATCCTCGTGATTGTCGCGCACCCCGATGACGTGGACTTCGGTGCCGCCGGAACGGTCGCGTGCTGGACCGACGCCGGGATCGAGGTCATCTACTGCATTGTCACCGACGGCGACGCCGGGGGCAGCGACCCGGGCATCTCGCGTCCCGACATGGCCGCGCTGCGCCGCCGGGAGCAGACGGCCGCCGCCGGCCAGGTCGGCGTCCACGACCTGCGGTTTCTCGGCTACCCGGACGGCCGGGTGGAGGCCACGCTCGAGCTGCGCAAGGACCTGGCCGGGGTGATCAGGCAGGTTCGCCCCGGCCGGGTGGTCTGCCCCTCGCCGGAGCGGGACTACGTCCGCCCCGGCATCAGCCACCCGGACCACCGGGCGGTGGGCTCGGCCGCCCTGGACGCCGTCTACCCGGATGCACGCAACCCGTTCGCGTTTCCCGAGCTGCTTGCCGACGAGGGCCTGGCCGAATGGACCGTTCGCGAGGTGTGGATCAACGGCACCAGCACGCCCAATCGCTACGTGGACGTGACCAAGACCTTCCCGAGGAAGATCGCGGCGCTGCGCGCGCACGTCAGCCAGACCGGGCACCGCGACGACCTCGAGGACATGCTGCGGCAGCGCCTGGCCCGGACCGCGGCGCAGGGCGGCCTGCCGGAGGGCAGCCTGGCCGAGGCGTTCCGGGTGATCGATACCGGCTGACCGGCACGGGCTGACCGAAACCGGCTGATACGGGACTCGGCCAGACGCCGGGACAGTTCGGGATGATCTTGGAGGCTTTCGGCCGCTATCGGCGGAAAGCTCGCCGGGATCACGATTGCCGGGGGTGATCAGGGGCCGTCCCGGGGGTAGGCCTGCGGGCGGAGGGCGAGGAGGCCGGCGGGGTCTGGTGCAACGGACGCCGGCGGCCCTAGGTTGGGCATCGGGTGCAATTTCCGTCACCAAGGAGCCTGCGCATGACCCAGATAACCGTCACCGTCGACGGCGCGAGCTACGTCGACAACGTCGAACCACGCATGCTGCTTGTCCACTATCTCCGCGAGGTCGTGGGCAAGACCGGTACGCCGATCGGCTGCGACACCTCCAACTGCGGTGCCTGCACCGTGCTGATGGACGGCGTCTCGGTCAAGAGCTGCTCCGTGCTGGCCGTCCAGGCGGACGGCTCCGACATCACCACGATCGAGGGCCTTGCGAACGGGGAGTGGCACCCGCTGCAGCGCGCCTTCCACGAGGAGCACGCGCTGCAGTGCGGCTACTGCACGCCCGGGATGATCATCGCGGCGGCCGACCTGCTGCGCGACAACCCGCACCCGACCGAGCAGGAGATCCGTGACGGCCTGGAGGGCAACCTCTGCCGCTGCACCGGCTACGAGAACATCGTCCGCGCGGTCAAGCGCGCGGCCGAGGCGGGAGTGAAGCCATGACCGCGCCCACCGTCGCTCACCCCGCCGAGCTCGGCCGGGCCCGGCTGCGCAAGGAGGACGCCAGGCTGGTCACCGGCCAGACCAACTGGACCGACAACATCGTGCTTCCAGGCATGCTGCACATGGCCTTCCTGCGCAGCCCGCACGCCCACGCCAAGATCACCAGGGTGGACGTCGGCCCGGCGCGCAACCAGCCAGGCGTGATCGCCGCCTTCTCCGGCGCCGACTTCGGAGACGGGCAAGGCAGCCTGCCCTGCGCCTGGCCGGTCACCCCCGACATCGTGATCCCGGCCCATCCGCCGATGGCCACCGACGAGGTGCGGTACGTCGGCGAGGCCGTGGCCGTCGTGGTCGCCCGCAACCGGTACGAGGCCGCCGACGCGCTCGAGGCCATCGAGGTCGACTACGAGCCGCTGCCCCCGGTGCTGGATATCCGCACGGCACTCGACGAGGACTCGCCGAAGGTGCACGAGGCCGGCAACAAGAGCTTCGTGTGGCCGTTCGGCAACGGGGACATCGAGGCCGCATTCTCGGGCGCTCCGGTGGTGCTCGAGCGCACCTACCGGCAGCAGCGGCTGATCCCGTGCGCGATGGAGCCGCGCGCTGTGGTGGCCGCCAGCACCGGCGACGAGGTTACCGTGTGGTCGGCCACCCAGATCCCGCACGTGCTGCGGGTGATGCTGGCCCTGGTCACCGGCATCCCGGAGCAAGACATCCGGGTGATCGCCCCCGACGTTGGCGGCGGGTTCGGCTCGAAGCTCCAGGTCACCGCCGAAGAGGTGCTGGCGGTGCTGATCACCCGCAAGCTGGGCCGGCCGGTCAAGTGGACCGAGTCCCGCAGCGAGGGCAACATGACCGTGCACCACGGCCGGGACCAGTGGCAGCGGATCAGGATCGCCGCCGACTCCGACGGCCGGATCCGCGGCCTGGACGTCGACCTGCTGGCCGACATGGGCGCCTACCTCATGCTGGTCACGCCCGGCGTGCCGCTGCTCGGGGCGTTCATGTTCAACGCGATCTACAAGATGGACGCGTACGCGTTCAAGTGCACCGGGGTCTTCACGACCAAGATGCCGACCGACGCGTACCGCGGCGCCGGCCGGCCCGAGGCGACGTTCGCGATCGAGCGGACCATGGACGAGCTCGCGAACGAGCTGGGCCTGGACCCGCTCGAGCTGCGAGAGCGGAACTGGATCAAGCACGAGGAGTTCCCGTACACCACGATCGCCGGCCTGACCTACGACTCGGGCAACTACGAGGCCGCCACCGCCAAGGCCAAGGAGCTGTTCCGGTACGACGAGCTGCGCCAGGAGCAGGCGGAACGCAACGCCAGGAACGACCCGGTCCGGCTCGGCATCGGCATCTCGACGTTCACCGAGATGTGCGGGCTCGCGCCGTCCCGGGTGCTCGGCTCCCTGTCCTACGGCGCGGGCGGATGGGAGAGCGCCTCGATCCGGATGCTGCCGACCGGCAAGGTCGAGGTGGTCACCGGGTCCAGCGCGCACGGCCAGGGCCACGAGACCGCCTGGAGCCAGATCGTGGCCGACCAGCTCGGCGTGCCGTTCGAGGACATCCGGGTGCTGCACGGCGACACCCAAGTCGCGCCGAAGGGCATGGACACCTACGGCTCCCGCTCGCTGGCGGTCGGCGGCATGGCCCTGGTCGGCGCGTGCGACAAGGTCATCGAGAAGGCCAAGGTGATCGCCGCCGGCATGATCGAGGCCGCGGCCGACGACCTGGAGTGGACGCCGGGGCGGTTCTCGGTTCGCGGCGACCCGGAAAAGAGCGTCACGATCGGCGAGATCGCGCTGGCCGCCTTCGCCGCACACAACCTGCCGGACGGGGTCGAGCCGTCGCTGGACTCCGACCATACCTACGACCCGGAGAACTTCTCGTTCCCGCACGGCACCCACCTGTGCGCGACCGAGGTGGACACCGAGACCGGCATGGTCACGATCCGGTCCTACGTCGCGGTCGACGACGTGGGCAAGGTGGTGAACCCGCTCATCGTCGAGGGCCAGGTGCACGGCGGCATCGCGCAGGGCATCGCTCAGGCCCTGTACGAGGAGGCCGTCTACGACGACGCCGGCAACCTCGTGACCTCGACGCTGGCCGACTACCTGGTCCCGTCAGCGGCCGACCTGCCCTCGTACGTCACCAGCCGCACCGAGAGCCCGTCCGGCAACCGGCTCGGCGTCAAGGGCGTCGGCGAGGCGGGCACGATCGCCTCGACGCCCGCGGTGGTGAACGCGATCGTCGACGCGCTCCGCCCGCTGGGCGTGCCGGACGTCACGATGCCGTGCACGCCCGAGCGGGTGTGGCGGGCGATCCAGACGGCGCAGGCCGCCGATGGACAGCAGAGTGGAGGCGTGGCATGATCCCGTCGAAGTTCGACTACGTCCGCCCGGTCTCGCTGGACGAGGCCGTCCACGTGCTCGGCAACGCCGGCGATGACGCGAAGGTGATCGCCGGCGGGCAGAGCCTGATGCCGCTGCTGCGGCTGCGGCTGGCCAACCCCGAGGTGCTGGTCGACGTCGGCGGGCTCGACGAGTTGCGCGGCGTGCGCGACGCGGGCGACTCGCTGCTGATCGGGGCCAGGACCACGCACTATCAGCTGGTCCACGATCCGCTGGTCGCCGAGCACTGCGGGCTGCTGGCCGAGGCCGCGGCCACGGTGGCCGACCCGGCGGTACGGCACCGCGGCACGATCGGCGGCTCGCTCGCGCACGGCGACCCGGCCGGCGACCTGCCCGCGGTGGCACTGGCCATGGACGCGACGCTCACCGCCCGCGGCCCGGAGGGAGAGCGGGAGATCGCCGCGGCCGACTTCTTCGTCGACTACCTGACCACGGCGCTGGGGCCGGCCGAGATCCTGACCACGATCCGGGTGCCGAAGCTGCCCGGGTGGGGTTACCGCTACGAGAAGTTCCACCGGACCGCGCAAGCCTGGGCAATCGTGGGAGTGGCCGCGCTGGCGCGGCGCTCTGACGGCCAGGTAGCCGAAGCCAGGATCGGTCTGACTAACATGGGGCCGGTACCAGTGCGGGCCACGGCGGCGGAGGCAGCCGCGGCGGGTGCCGAAGCCGGCAGGGATGCCCTGCGGGCCGCGGCCTCGCGCGCGGACGAGGGCACCGAGCCGCCCGGCGACCTGCACGGCGCGCCCGACTACCGGCGCCACCTGGCGCGGGTCCTGACCGGTCGCGCCCTGGCAGCGGCGGCAGGAGTCTGAACAATGGAGCTAGAGCACTCATTCACCGTCCCGGTCCCTGAGGACCGGGCGTGGGAAGTGCTGCTGGATGTCGAGCGGGTGGCGCCCTGCATGCCGGGCGCCACCCTCGACTCGGTGGACGGCGACGACATCAGGGGCCGGATCAAGGTCAAGGTCGGCCCGATCGCGATGACCTACGCCGGCACGGCGAAGTTCACCGAGCGTGACCCGCATGCCCATGTCATCACGCTGGAGGCATCGGGCAAGGAGACCAGGGGCGCGGGCACCGCGTCGGCGACCGTGCGGTCGATGCTGGAGGGCCAGGGAGACCAGACCCACGTGGTCGTGCACACCACGCTGAACGTCACCGGCCGGCCAGCGCAGTTTGGCCGCGGCGTGATGGCCGAGGTGGGCGGCAAGCTGATCGGGATCTTCGCCGCCAACCTGGCCGACATGCTCGGGGCCGAGCCGGCCCGGGCGGCCCAGGCGGCCCGGCCGGCCTCGGACGAGGGCGCCGGCGAACAGGAGGGCGACCAAGGCCAGTCGGTCGAGAGCCTGAACCTCTCCCTCCGCTCGTACAACAGCCTGCGCCGGGAGGGCATCCACACCGTGGCGGACCTGGCCGCGCGGACCCGGGAGCAACTGCTCGCCATCGACAACATCGGCCCGGCATCGGTGGAGGAGATCCGGCAACGGCTCGCCGACCGGGGTATGACCCTCAGCGACTCCCCGGCCAGCGGCAACGGCGCCGCACGGCCGGCGACCAGCTCATCCGGGCCGCCCACCGTCGTGGCCCGCATCCCGGCGAGCGCCGGCCGCGGGGGCACCCAGCCCGGCGAGGCGCCGGCGGCCACGCCGGGCCGCGCGTCCTCCGACGACGCCATCGACCTGCTCAGCGTGGCGGGGGCTCCGGTGCTCAAGCGCGCGATTCCGGTGGTGGCCGCCCTCGCCGCCGCGGTGCTGGTGGTGCTCCGGCTGCGGATCAGGCGGAGGCGATCACGCGCCTAGCGCAACGGGCGAGGCGCCGGCATCGCGCCGTGTGGGTAACGGCTGTGCCAGCAGCACTTTCCGCACACAGCCGGGGCGGGTGACGGGCCGGGGCAGCCGGGCGGGTGACGGGCCGGGGCAGCCGGGGCGGGTGACGGGCCGGGCCGGCGAGGCCGGGCTCGCCGGGGCGCGGGACTAGGGTGGGGCGGTGACCACCGTGCCCGTGGACCGGTCCTACGCCGGGGAACTCGACGCCGCGGACCCGCTGGCCGGGTTCCGCGACCGGTTCGCGCGGGACGAGGAGTCCCTGATCTACCTGGACGGGAACTCGCTCGGTCCGCTGCCCCGCGCCACCGAGGCCCGCATCGCCGAGGTGGTCGGCCGGGAGTGGGGCGCCGGGCTGGTCCGGTCCTGGCACGACTGGATCGGACTGCCCGGCCAGGTCGGTGACCTGCTCGGCGAGCACCTGATCGGGGCCGGGCCCGGCCAGGTCGCGGTGTGCGACTCGACCACCGTCAACCTGTACAAGCTGGCCGTCGCCGCGCTGGACGCGCGGCCCGGCCGCAGCGTGATCGTCACCGACGACGACAACTTCCCGACCGACCGCTACGTCCTGCAGGGGATCGCCGCGCAGCGCGGCTGCGAGCTGCGCATGATCGGCACCGACCTGGACCAGGGCCTGGCCGCCGGCGCGCTGCGCGAGGCACTCGACGAGCGCACCGCGCTGGTCAGCCTGTCGCACGTCGCGTACCGCAGCGGGGCGCTCGCCGACATGACGCAGATCACGAAGATCGTGCACGAGGCCGGGGCGCTCGCGCTCTGGGATCTGTGCCACTCGGCCGGCGCGGTCCCGGTAGAACTCGACGCCTCCGGTGCCGACCTGGCCGTCGGCTGCACGTACAAGTACCTGAACGCCGGGCCGGGGGCGCCCGCGTTCCTCTACGTGCGGCGTGAGCTGCAGCCGGGCCTGCGCCAGCCGGTCTGGGGCTGGTTCGGCCAGCGCCGGCAGTTCGACATGGGCCCGGCCTACGACCCGGCACCGGGCATCGGGCAGTTCCTGACCGGGACGCCGCAGATCATCGGCACGGTCGCGGTGCAGGAAGGCGTCCGCCTGCTGGCCGAGGCCGGCATCGCCCGGCTGCGCGCCAAGGGGCTCGCGCTGACCGGCTACCTCATCGGGCTGGCCGATGCCTGGCTCGCCCCGCTCGGCGCCGCGGTCGCCTCGCCGCGCCCGGACGAGCGGCGCGGCTCGCACGTCACCCTCGCCCACCCGGAGGCCTGGCGGATCAGCCAGGCCCTGATCGCCGAAGGGGTGATCGGCGACTACCGGACCCCGGACCGGCTCAGGCTCGGCCCCGCGCCCGCCTACACCCGGTTCGCCGATGTCTGGGACGCACTGGACATCATGCGGCAGATCATGATCAACAGGACATACCTTAACGTTCAGCCGGCGCGTTCGGTGGTGACCTGACGGCGGACCGGTCCCGGCGGAGGCACCGGGCCGCGGGTCAGCCCGGCAGCAGCCCCGCGACCAGGCGCGCGGGCGGCTGGCCAGATCAGCCTCGACGGGCTGGATAGGGCCGAGACGGTGCGTGAAGGACGGTTGGGCGTTACTCCCATTCGATCGTGGCGGGCGGCTTGCTGGTCACGTCGAGCACCACCCGGTTGATCTCGGGGACCTCGTTGGTGATCCGGGTCGAGATCGCGGCCAGCACCGCGTCCGGGAGCCGCGCCCAGTCCGCGGTCATCGCGTCCTCGCTGGTCACCGGGCGGAGGACGACCGGGTAGCCGTAGCTGCGGCCGTCACCCTGGACGCCGACGGAGCGGACGTCGGCGAGCAGCACGACCGGGCACTGCCAGATCTGGCGGTCCAGGCCCGCGGCGGACAGCTCGGCCCGCGCGATCGCGTCGGCCGCCCGGACGATCCGCAGCCGCTCGGCGGTGACCTCGCCGACGATCCTGATGGCCAGGCCCGGGCCGGGGAACGGCTGGCGCCACACGATCTGCGGCGGCAGGCCGAGCTGGCGGCCGATCTCGCGCACCTCGTCCTTGAACAGCGTCCGCAGCGGCTCCACCAGCTCGAACGCCAGGTCGTCGGGGAGCCCGCCGACATTGTGGTGCGACTTGATGTTGGCGGTCGCCGCGCCGCTGCCCGACTCGACCACGTCCGGATAGAGCGTGCCCTGCACCAGGAAGGTCGGCTCGGCCATCCCGGCCCGTCCGGCCTGCGGGCCCGGCCCCGCCCGCCCGCCCCCGGTGATCTCGCGGGCGGCATGCTCGAACGCGCGGATGAACTCGCGGCCGATGACCTTGCGTTTCTCCTCCGGGTCGATGACCCCGGCCAGCGCGGCCAGGAACTCGCCCGAGGCGTCGACCACGTGCAGGTCGACCCCGGTGGCGTCGACGAAGTCCTTCTCCACCTGCTCGGCCTCGCCGGTGCGCAGCAGCCCGTGATCGACGAACACGCAGCTCAGCCGGGACCCGATGGCCCGCTGGACCAGGGCGGCGGCCACCGCGGAGTCCACTCCGCCGGACAGGCCGCAGATCGCGCGGCCGCTGCCGACCTGCCCGGCGATCCGCTCGGCCTGCTCCTCGATCACGCTGCGCATGGTCCAGCTGGGCCGGCAGCCCGCGGCGGCCAGGAACCGCCGCAGCAGGTCCATGCCGTAAGTGGTGTGCAGCACCTCAGGGTGGAACTGAACGCCGTACAGGTGCCGGGCCGGATCCTCCGCCGCGGCGACGGGGGTGGCGCCGGTCCGGGCCGTGACCGCGAAGCCGGGGGGCGCGGTCGCGCAGGTGTCGCCGTGCGACATCCAGACCTGCTGGCTACCGGGCCCGCCGCCGAGCAGGACGCCGCCGGCCGGCAGCACCTCGAGCACGGTCGCGCCGTACTCGCCGCCGCCGGTGCGCCGCACGGCGCCGCCGAGCCCCGCCACCATCAGCTGGAAGCCGTAGCAGATCCCGAGGACCGGGATGCCCGCCGCGAAGATCCCGTCCGGCGCGGGCGGCGCGCCCGGAGCGTAGACCGAGGCAGGGCCGCCGGACAGGATGATGGCCCGGGGCCGCCTGGCCAGCATCTCGGCCACCGGCATCGCGGCCGGGACGATCTCGGAGTACACCTGGCACTCGCGCACCCGGCGCGCGATGAGCTGCGCGTACTGGGCGCCGAAGTCAACAACCAGGACGGTGTCCGGCGCCTGCGGCGCGTCACCACCGGCCCCCTCGGGTGATCGCACGGCGGTCAGTCTAACCGGCCGGCGGGCCGGTTTCCGGCCGCCCGTCCGCCGCGGCCGGCACCGCCTGGCCCGCGCCGGGACCCTTGGCCTGGCCCACCCGGACCCGGGCGATGCGGCGGCCGTCCAGCTGGGTCACGGCCAGCCTGCGGCCGGAGACCTCCACGGACTCCCCCTCGCCGGGCAGGTGGCCGAGCGCGGCGAGCAGGTAGCCGGCCACGGTCTCGTACGGTCCCTCCGGCAGCTCGACCCCGGTCTGCTCGGCGAACTCGTCCAGGTTCAGCAGGCCGTCGACCTCGAGCTCGCCGCCGCGAAGCTGGCGGGCCTGGCCCTCGTCGAGGTCGTACTCGTCGTGGATCTCGCCGATCAGCTCCTCCACCAGGTCCTCGAGCGTGACGATGCCGGCGGTCCCGCCGTACTCGTCGAGGACGATGGCCAGGTGCGCCTTTTCCCGCCGCATCTCCGACAAAGCGGACAGCACGGTCTTGCTCGTGGGCAGGAACTTCACCGGCCGGCAGACCTCGCCGACCTTCAGCTCGCCGCCCTGGGTGGCCGGCCCGAACAGGTCCCGGGCGTGCACGAAGCCGATCACGTCGTCGTAGGACTCCTGGTACACCGGGAACCGGGTGTGCGGCGCGGCCCGGACGATCGCCGCGGCCTCGGTGAGCGGCATCGCCGCGGGCAGGAACTCGACCTCGGTCCGCGGCACGAGCACCTCGCGGACCTGCCGTTTCCCGGCGTCGAAGACCTCGCCCACGATATGCCGCTGGTCGGCGGTCAGCGCCTGGTACCCGGTTACCACGTCGCGCAGCTCCTGCTCGGTCATCACCCCCCGGCCGACATTCGGATCGCCGCCCAGCACCGCGACCACGAGATTCACCGACCTCGACAGCAGCCAGACCAGGGGCGTGAGGATGGCGGCGAGCCGGTCCAGGATCGGCGCGGCGAACAGCGATACCCGTTCCGAGCGCTGCAGCGCGAACCGCTTGGGCGCGAGCTCGCCGAACACCAGCGTGACGAACGAGATCGCCAGCGTGACCACGGCGATCGAGATCGCGGACGCCAGCCCGTCGGACATGTGGTGCACCAGCCAGGACTTCAGGTCGCTGGCCAGCGTGGCCGCGCCGAACGCGCCGGACAGCAGGGTGGCCAGCGTGACGCCGATCTGGACCGCGGACAGGAACCGGTTGGGGTTCTGGGCGAGCCGGGCCGCCCGCTGCCCGCGCTTGCTGCGCCGCGACAGCGAGCGCACCTGGCCGTCGCGCAGCGACACCAGGGCCATCTCGGCGGCCGCGAAGAAGCCGCCGATGAGCACGATGACCAGGACGATGAGGATGTCCCAGCCGACGGCGTTCACTTCTATGCGATCCCTGACCTCGGCAGTAAGCCCGGCATGGCGTTGTCCGCACAGTCTAAGTGAGCCGCCGGCCGGGGGGCCGTCCGGATCGCCGGCGCCCCCCGTGGCAGGCCCTGTCATGATCGTGGCGGCTTTCCCGCGACATAGGATGCGAAGCCACGATCAATCCCGCACCGGCCGCGGGGCGGCCCGGGCTGACCCCCAAGGGGAGAGCGCAGATGGCTGAGCTACGCGAGGACGCGGCCCGGATCTCGGGCGAACTGGCCGAGCTGCGCCGGGCGATCCACCGTGAGCCGGAGATCGGGCTCGACCTGCCGCGGACCCAGGCGAAGGTGCTGGCCGCGCTGGACGGGCTGCCGCTCGACATCGCGACGGGACAGGCCCTCAGCTCGGTGACCGCGGTGCTGCGCGGGGCCCGCCCGGGCCCGGCGGTGCTGCTGCGCGGTGACATGGACGCGCTCCCGGTCGAGGAGCACACCGGGCTGCCCTACGCCTCCCGGGCCGACGGGATCATGCACGCGTGCGGCCACGACCTGCACACGGCGATGCTGGCCGGGGCCGCGCGGCTGCTGTCCGCGCGGCGGGCCGAGCTGGCCGGGGACGTGATCTTCATGTTCCAGCCCGGCGAGGAGGGCTCGGGCGGGGCCAAGCTGATGATCTCCGAGGGCGTGCTGGACGCGGCCGGGGCCCGGCCGGTCGCCGCGTTCGGCCTGCACGTCGTGTCCTCGCTGCTGCCGCTGGGGATGTTCAGCACCCGGAGCGGGACCCTGATGGCGGCGGCCGACTCGCTGCAGGTGACGGTCCGCGGCCGGGGCGGGCACGGATCCCAGCCGCACCTGGCCGCCGACCCCGTGCCGGCCGCCTGTGAGATCGTGACCGCCCTGCAGACGCTGGTGACCAGGAAATTCGACGTGTTCGACCCGGTCGTGATCACTGTGGGCAGCATCCACGCGGGCACCGCGAGCAACGTGATCCCCGACGAGGCGCGGATCGAGGCCACCGTGCGGTCGTTCTCGCCCCCGACGCGGGAGCGGGTCATGGCGGCCGCGCTGCGTCTGGTGGCCGATATCGCCTCGGCCCACGGGCTGTCGGCCACGGCCCGGTTCGTCGACAGCTACCCGGTGACGGTCAACGACGACGCCGAGGCGGCCTTCGCCGAGCAGGTCATGGCCGGGCTGTTCGGCGGCCAGCGGTTCGTGCGGACGCCGAACCCGGTCCCCGGCTCCGAGGACTTCTCGTTCGTGCTGGAGCAGGTGCCGGGGGCGTTCGTCATGCTCGGCGCCTGCCCGCCGGACACCGACCCGGTCACGGCGGCGTTCAACCACTCGGCCGAGGCGGTCTTCGACGACTCGGTGCTGGCCGACGGCACTACCCTGCTGGCCGAGCTGGCGCTGCGCAGGCTGGCCGCGGGCTAGCTAGCCGCCGCTGACTCACAGGCTGGCGACGTCGGCCTGCTTGGCCCGCACCGCCTCCGCGGCCTCCCGCAGCGAGGCCAGCTCGGTCTCGGTCAGGTCCCGCTCGACGATCCGGCGCACCCCGGTCCGGCCGATCTCGGCCTCCACGCCCAGGTAGACGCCGGAGATGCCGTAGTCGCCGTCCACCCAGGCGCAGACCGGCAGCACGGCCCCGGAGTCCTCGGCCACCGCCCGCGCCATCCGGGCGGCCGCGGCCGACGGCGCGTAGTAGGCCGATCCGGTCTTCAGCAGCCCGACGATCTCGGCGCCGCCCTCGCGGGTGCGCTGCACCAGCGCCTCGACGTCGGCGGCGGACATCAGGTCGGCCAGCGGCTTGCCGTCGACCGAGCAGGCCGACGGGACCGGCACCATGGTGTCCCCGTGCGAGCCCAGGGTGAGCGTGCGCACCGAGCCGACCGGCACGCCGAGGCGCCTGGCCACGAAGTAGCTGAACCGGGCGGTGTCCAGCATGCCCGCCTGGCCCATCACCCGGTGCCTGGGGAACCCGGAGACCCTCGCGGCCAGCGCGGTCATCTCGTCCAGCGGGTTCGAGACGACGATCAGCACCGCCTCGGGCGCGTGCCTGACGACCTGCTCGGTCACATTCCGCACGATCTTCGCGTTGACCTCGAGCAGGTCCATCCGGCTCATGCCCGGCTTGCGCGGCAGGCCCGCGGTGATCACGACGATGCCCGACCCCGCGATCACCTCGTACCCCTCGCCGGACGGCCCGGTGGTCTTTCCCGTGACCTTCGTCTCGAAGCCCTCGATCGGCGCCGACTGGTTCATGTCCAGGGCCAGTCCCTCGGGCTTGCCCTCGACGATGTCGGTCAGCACGACCTCGTCGAAGATGTCGTACTCGGCGAGCCGCTGCGCCGTGGTCGAGCCGTAGAACCCGGCCCCGACCACCGTCACCTTGCCTGTGCGGGTCATGTCCCCTCTTTCGGCGAGTTGTCTCAGGCCACCGGCTGGGATCCCGGCGCCACGGCGGAACGCAGGTTCTCGTCCAGGGCGTCGAGGAACCCCTCGGTGGTCAGGAACGGCGTGCCTGGGCCCACGAGCAGCGCCAGGTCCTTGGTCATCTTCCCGCTCACCACGGTGTCGACGCAGACCCGCTCCAGGGTCGCGGCGAACGCGCTGAGCTCGGGGTTACCGTCCAGCTTCCCCCGGTGGGCCAGGCCCCGGGTCCAGGCGAAGATCGACGCGATCGGGTTGGTCGAGGTCGCCCGGCCCTGCTGGTGCTGGCGGTAGTGCCTGGTCACGGTGCCGTGCGCGGCCTCGGCCTCGACCGTCGAGCCGTCCGGCGTCATCAGCACGCTGGTCATCAGCCCGAGCGAGCCGAACCCCTGGGCCACGATGTCGGACTCCACGTCGCCGTCGTAGTTCTTGCACGCCCAGACGATGCCGCCGTCGCCCTTGATGACCTGGGCGACCATATCGTCGATCAGCCGGTGGTCGTAGGTGATCCCGGCGGCCTCGAACTCGGACTTGAACTCGCTCTCGAAGACCTCGGCGAAGATGTCCTTGAACCGCCCGTCGTAGGCCTTCAGGATCGTGTTCTTGGTCGACAGGTAGAGCGGGTAGTCGCGGTCCAGGGCGTAGCGCATCGTGGCCCGGGCGAAGTCCCGGATGGAGTCGTCGAAGTTGTACATGCCCATCGCGATGCCGCCGCCCCGGAACCGGGCGACCTCGAGTTCCGCTCCCGCGGCGTTCCTGTCGTCGGGCTCGTAGGAGATCATCACCCGGCCCGGCCCGGGGACCACGAAATCGGTGGCCCGGTACTGGTCGCCGTGCGCGTGGCGGCCGATGATGATCGGCTTTGTCCAGCCGGGCACGAACCGGGGAATGCTGGATACGACGATCGGCTCGCGGAAGACCACCCCGCCGAGGATGTTGCGGATCGTGCCATTCGGCGACCGCCACATCCGCTTCAGCCCGAACTCGGCCACCCTGGCCTCGTCGGGCGTGATCGTGGCGCACTTCACGCCCACGCCGTACCGCTTGATGGCGTTGGCCGCGTCGATCGTGACCTGGTCGTCGGTGGCGTCCCGGTTCTCGATGGACAAGTCGTAGTACTCGAGCTCGATATCCAGGTAGGGCAAGATCAGCTGGTCCTTGATGAAATGCCAGATGATCCTCGTCATCTCGTCGCCGTCGATGTCGACAACGGGGTTCGTCACCTTGATCTTGGACATGCCGCTACTTTCCCTTCATCGCTGCAGGGCCTTCATCGCTGCAGGCTCGGGCCGGATCAGTGCTGCGCCGGCAGCACCAGCCCGACGACGAGCAGCCCGGTGCCGAGGACCGCCAGGACGGCCACATCAGCCAGCCGGCGCCTCTCTACGAGCATGCCCGCCCGGCGCTCCGGCAGCGCCAGCCTGGCCAGGGCGGCTGCGAACAGGATCCCAGCCAAAGCCAACGTACCCCCCTTGACGTTCTGTCCGCTCTGCCGCATCCATATCAGCGTCACGACCAGGCCGCAGAGCACGATCGCGTAGGGGACCTGCTGCCACCGCGAGCGCGCGGGCCCGGCCGCCCGGCGCTGCCTGCGCAGCCGGGACGCGGACGGGGCGGAGTGCCTCACCGCGCGTCCAGCGGCACCCAGGTGAGCCCGCGCTCGCCGATGTACTCGCTGTCCGGCCGGATCAGCCGGTTGTCCGCGTGCTGCTCGATGACGTGCGCCGTCCAGCCCGCGATCCGGCTGGCGGAGAACACCGGGGTGAACAGGTCCGTGGGGAGCCCGAGGTAGTGGTACACGGTGGCGGCGTAGAAGTCCACGTTCGGGTAGAGCCCCTTCTCGGCGAGCACGACCTCTTCCATCCGGCGGGACATCCGGTAGTAGGTGTCGTCGCCGGACGCCGAGCCTAGCTGCCGGGACATCTGCCGCAGGAACCGGGCGCGGGGGTCCTCGGCCTTGTAGACGCGGTGCCCGAACCCCATGATCTTCTCCCCGGCCCGCAGGCGCTCCCCGGCGCGGGCGCCCGCCGCCGCGACGGGGTCGGCGCCAGCGGCCTCCGCCTCCCGCCTGACCGCCTCGAGCCCGCGCATGACCTGCTCGTTCGCCCCGCCGTGCAGCGGGCCCCTGAGCGTGCCCAGCGCGGCGACGACGGCCGAGTGCATGTCGGACAGGGTCGCGGCGCACACCCGCGCGGCGAACGTGGAGGCGTTCATGGTGTGGTCGGCGTGCAGCACCAGGCAGGTGTCGAAGAACTGCGCCTGGGCCGGCGACGGCATCGTCCCGGTGACCGTGAGCAGGAAGTTCGCGGCCAGGCCGAGGGCGGGGTCCGGATCGGGGGCCGGCCCACCCCGGCGCGCCGATTCATAGGCGGCGACCAGAACGGGCTGCTGCGCGGTCAGCCGGGCCGCCTTGCGGAGGTTCGCGCCGGGCTCATTGGAGCCGGAGTCGGGGTCATCCGCGCTGGCCAGCGAGACCAGGGTGCGCAGCGCCTCCATCGGCTCCTGCCGGGCGGCCACCTCGGGCAGGCTGCCGGCGACCAGATTGCCGGGCTCGCGCGCCGCCGCCATCTCGCCGAGGTAGCCGTCCAGGTCCGCGCGGCCCGGGGGGGCGCCGCGCTGCAGCAGGTACGCGATCTCCTCGAACGTCGCGTTCCCGGCGATCTCGTTGATGTCATAGCCGCGATAGAACAGGCGGCCGGCCTGGCCGTCTATGTCGCTGAGCGCCGTCGACGCGGCAACCACATCGGCCAGTCCCCTGGAAGGCTTTACCGGCATATGTCTTCCTCTCGGACGGCCCGTTCGGCAGTGTACTTCCGCGTGCTGTGCGAACCTGCCGGGCCGGCTGAGGACCGTCGGCCGCCTTGCCCCGCGGCTCAATCTGTTGCGCCGGGCGCGGTACAACAGCCGCCGAGAAGGGTAGCGAAGCAGTGAGAAATCAGTAGCTGCTTCGACAGGCAGGAGGAACGTTTCATGGATGGCCCCTACATCCGGGTCGAGGACAGCGGGCTGATGATGCCGCTGCGAGAGGATGTGACCACCATCGGGCGCGGCAGGTCCGTCGATATCCACCTGCCTGATCCGAGCGTGTCCCGGCTGCATGCCGAGATCATCCGCCGCGGGCCGTACGCGTACGTGACCGATCTCGGCTTATCGCGCAACGGAACGAGGGTTAACGGCCGCCTGGTGGCGCGGCGGGTCCTGGAGGACGGGGACGTGCTGAGCTTCGGCTCGGCCCGGTGCCGGGTGTTCGGGATCGCCACCGAGGAGATCACCGCCGAGGTGGAACTGCGGCGCCCGGCGGCGCCCGAGCTGACCCGCCGGGAACTGGACGTGGTGACGTCACTGTGCCGGCCGGCGCTGTCCGATGAGGCCTTCGTCGCGCCCGCGACGGCGCGCGAGATCGCCGCCGACCTGGTGGTCACCGAGGCGGCGGTCAAGCAGCACCTGCTCCGGCTGTACCAGAAGTTCCGGATTCCCGAGGGCCCGAACCGCCGGATCCGGCTGGCCAACGAGGTAGTCGCGCTCGGGCTGGTCCGTCCCCTGCCGCTGGCGGAGCGGGCGCAGGCCCCGGCGGAGCGGGCGCAGGCCCCGGCCGAACGATCGCAGGCCCCGGCCGAACGATCGCAGGCCCCGGCCGAACGAGCGCAGGCCCCGGCCGAACGATCGCAGGCCCCGGCCGACAAAACGCAGTACCCGGCGCGGCCCCCGGCCGTCCCCGCGCAGTCGGCTCCGGCGCCTCCGGCCTCGGCGACGGCGAGCGGCCTGACCGCAGCCGGCTGAGGCGGCCCGGGCCGCGCGGCCCGGCTACCCGCGGACTTCGCCCCGTGGAAGCCGCCGTCAGCTGCTGGGCCGGCCGAAGGCCCGGAGCGCCCCGTTGCGGATGTCATGCGTGAGCGTGCGCACGGACTGGAAGTGCGACAGCCATCCGCCGAGGTTGCTGAACGGCCAGAAGAACGGGGAATGCGAGGCCGCCACGACCAGCGCGGCGATGATCACGGCGGCCACCGCGATGACCGCGGTGGCCGCGCGGATCGGAGTGTCGGCGACGCTGTCGAAGAAGCTCCTGATCGGCCGGCGCGAGCCGCCGGACCCTGGGCCGAGGCCGTAGAAGGCGACCAGCGCCCCGGCCGCGAACGCGCACGCGACCGGGATCGGGTGGTGCGGGACGGCGATGATGGTGATCACCGCCGCCAGGGCGGCCGCCGCCAGCGCGAGGGGCGCGAACAGCACCGACCGGATCGCCGACCACGCCAGCGCGGCCGGGAAGGCGACCGCGGCCAGCAGCGGATCGCTGGCCCGGGCCCCGCGCCGGGACCGCCGGCGTGACAGGCGCCCCGCCGTCTGATCCCCGGCCCGCAGCCCCATCAGCACGGCGAGCGCGGCCACCGTCCCGGCGACCGGGAGGACCACGGCGATGGCGACGGCCGCGGCTACCGAGCCGGCCACGAGCAGCGGCCCGGCCGGAGAGCGGGTGGCCACGCCGCCGGCGGGCGCGCCCGGTTCGCGGGCGGGACGGGCCGTCCCGGGCGCGCTGGGCGCGTACTGCACCGGCGGCAGCACGTCCCGGTAGCTGTCCGGCGGCCTGGCCGCGCCATTGCCGCGCGCGCCCCGAGCGGAATTGTTCGACCCGTTCCCGGTGCCGACCGCCCACGGCCTGGTCGACGGCGGCCAGGCCGCCGGGGGCACGGGAGGTGCGGCGGACCCGGCGGCGGCGCCAGCGGCCGGGCCAGCCGGCGCGGCCGACGACGGGCGGTCCGCGACCGTGCCCGGCGGCGGGAACGGGATCACGCCCGCGGCGGGCGCCGTCGCCGCCGCTTGCACCAGCGAGGACGGGTCGAGCGCGGCGGCTCTCCGGCAAAGCTCTGCCGTATCGGGCCTGCGGGCCGGATCACGAGAAAGCGCCTGCCCTACCAGCGCCAGCAGCGGCGCCGGGAACCCGTCTAGGTCGGGCTGGCCGTTGATGATGCGGTAGAAGATCGTCTCGAAGGCGCCGGTGCCGAACGGCGGGCGGCCGGTCGCGGCGAACGCCACGGTAGCCCCCCAGGAGTGCACGTCAGAGGCGGGCCCGCTGGGCTTCCCCTCGATTACCTCGGGGGCGAGGTACCCGGGCGTGCCCATGAACATCCCGGTCTGGGTGAGCCTGGTGGAGTCCGGCACCTGGGCGATCCCGAAGTCGATCACGACGGGCTCGCCGCCCGCCAGCATCACGTTGCCCGGCTTGAGATCGCGGTGCACGACGCCCGCCGCGTGCACCGCGGCCAGGGCCAGGGCCAGTCCCGAGGCCACCCGGGCCAGGTGCGGGCCGGTCAGCGGGCCCGCCCCGGCCACCACCTCCTCGAGCGTCTGGCCGGAGACGTACCTGGTCACGATGTACGGCGGGTCGCTGGTGACGTCCGCGTCGATGATCTCGGCCACGAACGGGCTGCGCACCCGCCGCATGGTCTCGACCTCCCGGGCCAGCCGCCGGCGGGCGTTCGGGTCGGCGGCGATCGCCGGCCGTAGCGCCTTGACCGCCACCTTGCGCCGCTCGGAGTCGGCCGCCAGGTAGACCACGCCCATGCCGCCTTCGCCGAGCCGCTCCAGCAGGAGGTAGGGCCCGAGCCTGTCCGGCGCTTGGTCCTGAGCTGTCATGACCTCACCAGCCTACGGAGTCCCTTCCTTCCCTACCGGGACGCCCGTCCGGAAAGGTCTGGTAGGCGTGATACATCGCGCACCCCTCGTGTTCCGCGGCCCGCGGTCAGCCGGCCCCCCCGCCGCATCCCCGTGCTAGCTTCCTGCGACCAGGCGGCGCAGCGCCCTGGCCGCCTCGGCGTTCTGCTCGGCGTGCGCGACCAGCGCCCTGGCCAGTTCCTCCGCCCATGTGCCCAGCGGCACCTGCTGACGTGACAACACCACCCCGCGCACCTCGCTGCACACCTCGGCGACCGGGACCCCGCGCTGGATGCCGAGCGTCATCACCCGGTCCCCGAGCCGGACCGAGATCTTCGACACCTCGCCGGGCCGGCCGCGCATCCGGTCGGACATGCTCCGATCCCTGTCCACGGTAACCCACTCGGGCGGCAGCGCCTCGCCCAGCGAGTTGGTGAGAACCCGGGCGTAGAGCGTGAGATCGGCGCTGTCCGCGCGGAGCGCGGCGGTGACCATGTCCAGCGACGGGCCGCCCGAGCCGCTGTCCGGCTCGGTCACCGCCCGGCCCGCCCGCGGCCAGAGATTGCTCGGTCCATGAACGTGACTGCTCCTCGGAACGCGTGCGCCCGGCCCGGCGGCGGCGCTCACCGCCCGGCGAAGGTCGCCTTCCCCGGTCCATTCTCCATGAAGCTGCGCATTCCTGTCCGCTGGTCCTCGGTGGCGAACATCCCGGCGAAGTGCAGCCGCTCGATCTCCAGCCCGGCCGCCAGGTCGACCTCGAGGCCGTCGTCGATGGCCTGCTTGGCCGCCCGCAGCGCCAGCGCCGGCCCGCGCGCGTAGCGCTCGACAAGCGCCCGCGCGGCCTCGAACACCTCGGCGTCGGGCACGACCTTGTCGACGAGGCCGATCGCCAGTGCTTCCTCGGCACCGACGAACCGGCCGGTGAACACGATGTCCTTGGCCCGGGCCGGCCCGATCAGGCGGGGCAGCCGCTGCGTGCCGCCGGCTCCGGGGATGATCCCGAGCAGGATCTCGGGCTGCCCGACCCGGGCGCCCTCGCCCATGACCCGGAAGTCCGCGCACAGCGCCAGCTCCAGGCCGCCGCCCAGCGCGTAGCCGGTGATCGCGGCCACGACCGGTTTCGGGATCCTCGCGATCGCGGTGAGCGCGGCCTGGAGGCGACGGCTGACGACCGCCATCTGGCCGTAGGTCGCCTCGGCCATCTCCTTGATGTCGGCTCCGGCGGCGAAGACCTTCTCGCCGCCGTAGATGACGCAGGCCCGGATGTCCTCATCGAGGGTGAGCTGCGCGGCCGCCGCCGCGATCTCCTCCTGGATCTGGGCGTTCAGGGCGTTCATCGGCGGGCGGTCCAGGCGGATCGTGGCCACCGACTGATCGGTCTCGACGTGCACGAACTCAGCCATCACGCACCTTTCTGCCGAGCCACGATCCTACGCAGCCGGGTAAGGCGAGGCCGCGGCGGCTCGGGCCCAGCGGCCGCCGGATGGCGGGCACCGCGGGGCCCTGGGACTGGGATGGGTCAGGCAGCCGGAATGGTGCCCGCGGCCGGGCCCGGCCCGGGGACGCCAGGGTCGTCGTGGCAGGCGTGCTCGCACCGCCCGGCCTCGCACACCGGCCGGCCCGCCTCGTCCCGGCACTCCCCGAGCAGGCATGCCACCGACAGGCCCGGGTAGAGCGACCACTCTCGCTGGTCCCCGCGGCCGGACCATTCGCGGGTCGCCGGCTGGTCGCGCCGCGCCCGCCAGATCCTGGTCAGCCCGGCCAGTAACCGGCCGCGGGCGGGCGGGGCCTCGCGGCGCAGCCGGGACGCCGCGGCCCGGCCGTGTACCTGGCCGAGGACAAGGATCCGCGCCGGGGAGTCCGCGTGACGTGCGTGCTGGCCCGGGCGGCGGCCGCGGGCGGGCCCATGCTGGTCCAGGGAGAGCATGACCCCCATGTACTGTCCCCCCTCATTAGCGTCCGGGCGTGACACCACGGATACCTGTGCCACCTTAGCGCCGGAATGCGAGGGCTCGACCCGGCGCGGCTCAGGAAGGCGGCCCGCCCGGACGCCGCCCGGGAGGTCCCGCGGGCCCCGGCGCACGGCGCGCCCCGCCTGAAACCAGGACGCGCCGCCGGGCACCGGGACTTGCTGCGTCCTGCGGTGTCACCGGCGGCGCCGGGACCTGGCGTGTCATTCGCGTAACCGGCCGGCTGGTGCCGGGCCGGCACCCGACTCGCGCGGAACGACCTCCCCTTCCCTCAGGCCTGCCTCGTCGTTCCCCGAGCGCAGCCGCGGCCGGAACCGCGAGCGCAGCCGCGGCCCGAACCGCCCGGCCCGCGGCGGGCGCGGACGCTCTACTCGCCGGACGGCCGCGGCGCGGAGACGTGCTGCCAGCCGTTCAGGAATCCGCGGACCTCGGTCTCGCTGTAGCGGCGGTGACCGCCGGGAGTGCGGATCGACGACAGCTTGCCGCCTCTCGCCCACCGGGTGACGGTCTTCGGGTCGACCCGAAGCATCGCGGCAACCTCGGCCGGGGTCAGCAGGCGATTCTCCGGCTTGATCTGGGTTCTCACGACGGATGGTCCTCTCGCGCTTGGGGGTAGTGGCATGATGACGGACGGTAACGGCACTTGTCCGTTACTTACCGCCAGCGTTCTATCACAGGATGTCACAAGGGCCAGGGTTTTGCTGGCGTTCTGCCTGGCACAGGGAGAAATTTCCTTGGCAGGCCAGGTTGTCCCTGTTGACTGGACGCCCGCTGCCTGCGGAAATGGCTCGCCGGCGGGGCGTAACTCGTCAGATACGTTACGTCGCAGCAATGTCACGTGAGCGGGTAACCCGCCAATTAGCGCAGGTCCCCGTTCGTCATTCCGGCCGTCGGGGTCGGCAGCGCGATCAGGCCCAGCTCCGCCGAGGTGGCCAGCAGCGGGTGCCGGGGCAGCACCCGGACCGTATAGCCGAACGCCCCCGGCCGGCCGAGTTCGACCTCGCCGACGTAGCGCGCGGCCCCGCCGTTCGCCGAATTCCCCTCGAGCTCCAGGTCGGCGAAGGCCGGGTTGCGGATCTCGTCCTCGTCGCTGGCGGCACCGTAGACCAGTTGCGCGGTCACGTCCTCGGGCGACAGCTCACCCAGTGCGACGGTGGCCCGGACCACCAGCCTCTCCCCCGGGCTCGGCTCGCCGTCCTCCGCCTCGACGTGCTCTATCGCCACCGCCGGCCAGGCGTCGGCGACCCGCTTCTTCCACGCCGCGAGCTCGCGGGCCCCGGCGAAGACCGGGCGGCCCGCCGCGAGCGCCCGCGAGGACCGGGCGGCCGGCAGGTACATCGTGGTCACGTACTCGCGGACCATCCGGGTCGCCTGGGCCAGCGGCCCGAGCGTGCGCAGCGTGTGCGCCACCATCTCCAGCCAGCGGCGCGGCAGCCCGTCGGGAGCCCGGTCGTAGAACAGCGGCGCCACCGACTGGCCGAGCAGGTCGTAGAGCGCGGACGCCTCGAGCTCGTCCCGGCGCCCGGCATCGGCGACGCCGTCGGCGGACGGGATCGCCCAGCCGTTGTGACCGTCGAACCACTCGTCCCACCAGCCGTCCCGGATCGAGAGGTTGAGCGCTCCGTTCATGGCGGCCTTCATGCCGGAGGTGCCGCAGGCCTCGAGCGGGCGCAACGGGTTGTTCAGCCAGACATCACACCCCTGCACCATCGCGCGGGCCAGCGCCATGTCGTAGTCGGGCAGGAAGACGATGCGGTGCCGCACGCGCGGGTCGTCGGCGAAGCGGACCATCTGCTGGATCATCAGCTTGCCGCTGTCGTCGGCGGGATGAGCCTTCCCGGCGATCACGATCTGGATCGGGCGCTCCGGGTCGAGCAGCAGCGCGGTGAGCCGGTCGGGGTCGTTCAGCATCATCGTCAGCCGCTTGTAGGACGGCACCCGGCGGGCGAAGCCGATCGTCAGCACGTTCTCGTCCAGCACATCGTCGATCCAGGTCAGCTCCGCGCCGGAGGCGCCGCGCTGGATCCAGGAGGCACGCAGCCGATGCCGGGTCTGCTCGACCAGCCTGGCCCGCAGCAGGCCGCGGACGCGGAAGATCGCCGCCGGATCTGCGGCGGCCTGCTCCCAGGCCGCCCCCTCCTCGGTGGGCTCGTCCGCCCGGCCGCCCTGGGCCAGGCTCATGATTTCGCCGGCCACCCAGGTCGGCCCGTGCACCCCGTTGGTGATCGAGCCGATCGGCACCTCCGCCGTGTCAAAGCCCGGCCAGAGCCCATGGAACATCTCCCGGCTCACCTGGCCGTGCAGCAGGCTGACGCCGTTGACCCGCTGCGCCAGCCGCATCCCCATGACGGCCATGTTGAACACCTCGCGGTCCCCGCCCGGGTAGGTCTCGGCGCCGAGGGCCAGGACCCGGTCAAACGGCAGGGTGGGGTCGGCCGCGTCGCCGAACTGGCGCGTCATGAGTTCCCGGCTGAACCGGTCGATCCCGGCCGGCACCGGGGTGTGCGTGGTGAATACCGTGCCGGCCCGGCACATCTCGATGGCCTCGTCGAAGGTCAGGCCCTGGCCGACGTACTCGCGGATGCGCTCGAGCCCGAGAAAGCCCGCGTGCCCCTCGTTGGTATGGAAGACCTCGGGCTCGGGATGCGACGTGATCGCGCAGAAGGCCCGGACCGCCCGCACCCCGCCGACGCCGAGCAGCAGTTCCTGACGCAGCCGGTGCTCGCTGCCGCCGCCGTAGAGGCGGTCGGTGACCTCGCGCATCGTCGGGTCGTTCTCCTCCACGTAGGAGTCGAGCAGCAGCAGCGGGACCCGGCCGATCTGCGCGATCCAGACCTGCGCGGCGACGTGCGCGTCGCCGGCCAGCGCCACACTGACCCGGACCGGGGTTCCCAGGTCGTCGCGGAGCAGGGTCAGCGGCAGGCCATTCGGGTCGCCCGCCGGGTAGCGCTCGGTCTGCCATCCCTCGGGCGACAGGGCCTGGGTGAAGTAGCCGTGCCGGTAGAACAGGCCCACGCCGATCAGCGGCACCCCGAGATCGCTGCCCGCCTTCAGGTGATCGCCGGCCAGGATGCCCAGGCCGCCCGAGTACTGCGGCAGCGCCGCGGTAACCCCGTATTCCGGAGAGAAGTACGCCACGGACCGGGGCGGCCCGTCCAGGGCCGGATCGCTCTGATACCAGCGCGGGCCGGTGGTGTAGTCCCGCAGTTCGTCCACGGCGTCGCCGAGCCGCCGCAGGAACCGGCGGTCGGCGGCCAGGCCCGCCAGCCGCTGGGGGGATACCTCGGCCAGCAGCGGGACCGGCTCGTGCCCGACCCGCTCCCATCCGTCCGGGTCAATGGCCGCGAACATGTCGAGGGTCTCCGGATGCCAGGACCAGCGCAGGTTCAGCATCAGCCCGCGCAGCGGCGCCAGCGGCTCGGGCAGTAGCGGCCGGATCGTAAACCGGCGGATAGCTCTCACGGACAGCGACCCTAATGGGTGCCTGGCGCGCACCGGACATCGACGCGCCTGCTGGGCGGGCCGGCCGCATCAGCGGGCCGATCGCATGACCCGAGCCGCGGCGGGTAGCTTTTCCTAAGTGATCGGTCGGATTCCCATAGTTGACGTGCAGCCCGTCATCGCGGGGGGAAAGCGCCCCGCCAAGGCGGTGCCCGGTGAATCCTTCGAGGTCAGCGCCACCGTTTTCCGCGAGGGGCACGAGATGCTCGGGGCGGGCGTGGTGCTGCGCGGGCCGGACGGCCGCCGCCGGCCGCCGGTACTGATGCGGGAGCTGGCCGAGGGCAGCGACCGGTACGGCGCCGAGGTCACGGTCACCTCGGAGGGCCTGTGGCACTTCGAGGTGGAAGCGTGGGGCGATCCGCTCGCGCGCTGGCGGCACGATGCGGCGATCAAGGTGCCGCTCGGCCAGGACGTCGAGCTGACCCTCGGCGACGGCGCGCTGCTGTTCGAGCGGGCCGCCGCCCAGACCCGGTTCTCGCGCCAGGCGGGAGCCTTCGAGCGGCAGGAAGCCGCGGCCGCGCGCGCCGCGCTCGAGGCGCTGGCCGGCACGCTGCGGGACCCGGCCATCCCCGCCCTGGACCGGCTGGCCACGGCCAACGGCGATGACATCGCCGCCATCCTCGGCGCCTTCCCCCTGCGGGACATGCTCACCCGGTCGGCCCGGTACCCGGTGATCGTGCACCGGGAGCGTGCCCTCTACGGCTCCTGGTATGAGTTCTTCCCCCGGTCCGAGGGCGCGGTCGTCGACCGGGGCCCGGGACAGCGTCCGGTGTCGGGGACGCTACGCACCGCCGCCCGGCGGCTGGACGCCATCGCCCAGATGGGCTTCGACGTCGTCTACCTCCCGCCCGTGCACCCGATCGGGTTCACCGCCAGGAAGGGCGCCAACAACTCGCTGACCGCCGGGCCCGGCGACCCGGGATCGCCCTGGGCGATCGGCTCGCCGGCCGGCGGCCACGACGCCATCCACCCCGACCTGGGCACGATGGCCGACTTCGACGCCTTCGTGCGCCGGGCCGGCGACCTGGGCCTGGAGGTGGCGCTGGACCTCGCCCTGCAGACCTCGCCAGACCATCCGTGGGTCACCGAGCACCCCGAGTGGTTCACGCAGCGGTCCGACGGCACGATCGCGTACGCGGAGAACCCGCCCAAGAGGTACCAGGACATCTACCCGGTCAACTTCGACCACGATCCCGAGGGGATCTACGCGGAGGTGCTGCGGATCGTCCGGCACTGGATGGCCCACGGGATCCGGATCTTCCGCGTGGATAACCCGCACACCAAGCCGCTCCCGTTCTGGGACCGGCTGCTGGCCGAGATCGCCCGGACCGACCCGGACGTTCTCTTCCTGGCCGAGGCCTTCACCAGGCCGGCCATGATGCGCAACCTGGCCATCCTCGGCTTCCACCAGTCCTACACGTACTTCACCTGGCGTAACTCGGCCCCGGAGCTCACCGAGTACCTGCTCGAGCTCTCCGGCCCCTCGGCCCCGTACATGCGGCCGAATTTCTTCGTCAACACCCCCGACATCCTCCACGAGTACCTGCAGTTCGGCGGTCCCCCGGCCTTCCGGGTCCGCGCCGTGCTGGCCGCGACGCTGTCCCCGACCTGGGGCGTGTACTCGGGCTTCGAACTGTGCGAGAACGTCCCGATCGTCCCGGGCAGCGAGGAGTACCTGGACTCGGAGAAGTACCAGTACCGGCCGCGGGACTGGGCCCACGCCGCCAGCATCCCGCCGCCGCAGGCGGACATCTCGCCGTTTATCACGCGCCTCAACATGCTCCGCAAGGCTCATCCGGCCCTGCACAGACTGCGGAACCTGCGTTTTCACCACTGTGACCAGCCGGGGCTACTCTGCTACTCAAAGAGCGTCCGACCGGAGGCTGGTGAGGGTGAGGGCGACACGGTTCTTGTCGTGGTTAATATCGACCCGCACCGGGCGCGGGAAGCGACCGTCTGGCTCGACGTGCCAGCGCTCGGAGTCAGCCCGGGGCAGGAGTTCGTGGTGACCGACGAACTCACCGGTGACTCGTACCGCTGGGGTCACGCTAATTACGTGCGACTCGACCCGGGGACGGCTCCGGCGCACATCTTCAGCGTGAAAACGGGCCAGCCGGGCAGTTGACCGGGAAAGCTGGCGGCGGTGGGCCGCGGCAGGTAACGATTTGCAGACAGGCATCGAACAGCAGCACACGAGTCACATACCTTGACCGCACCTCGGACCAGGGAGACCGCAGTGGGGACACAGCCGCGGCCAACGTCATTCGGCTCCATCGGCCAGCCGCTGCCTGCCTTCAAACCCGGTTCGGCCGCCGCGCCCAGCGAGCCGGTGCCCGACTCGTTCTCGTTCGCCAAGCCGCGCGACCCGCAATGGTACAAGCACGCGGTTTTCTACGAGGTACTTGTCCGCGGCTTTCACGATTCGAACGGCGACGGCACCGGTGATCTCCGCGGCCTTACGTCCAGGCTCGATTACCTGCAATGGCTCGGCATTGACTGTATCTGGCTCCTGCCCATTTACGATTCACCGATTCGTGATGGCGGATACGACATCGCCGATTTCATGTCGATACTCGCTGAGTTCGGGAATATCGGCGATTTCGTCGAGCTGGTCGAGCAGGCTCACGAGCGCGGCATCCGGGTCATCGCCGACCTGGTCATGAATCACACCAGCGAGGCCCATCCCTGGTTCCAGGCGTCGCGCACCGATCCCGACGGGCCGTTCGGCGATTTCTATGTGTGGTCCGACACCGATGACCGCTACGCCGAGGCCCGGGTCATCTTCGTCGACACCGAGCAGTCCAACTGGACCTTTGACCAGGTGCGCGGCCAGTACTACTGGCACCGGTTCTTCTCCCACCAGCCGGACCTGAACTACGAGAACCCGAAGGTCCAGGACGCCATGCTCGAGGTGCTGCGGTTCTGGCTGGACCTGGGCATCGACGGGTTCCGGCTGGACGCGGTGCCCTACCTGTACGAGCGGGAGGGCACCAACTGCGAGAACCTGAAGGAGACCCACGAGTACCTCAAGCGCATCCGGGCCGAGGTGGACCGGCTGTACCCGGACCGGGTGCTGCTCGCCGAGGCGAACCAGTGGCCGGCCGACGTGGTCGAGTACTTCGGCGATTCCGAGGTCGGCGGCGACGAGTGCCACATGGCCTTTCATTTCCCGCTGATGCCGCGCATCTTCATGGCGGTGCGGCGGGAACAGCGCTACCCGATCTCGGAGATCCTGGCCCAGACGCCCCCGATCCCTTCCGGCTGCCAGTGGGGCATCTTCTTGCGCAACCACGACGAGCTGACGCTGGAGATGGTCGCCGACGACGAGCGCGACTACATGTATGCCGAGTACGCCAGGGACCCGCGGATGAAGGCGAACATCGGCATCAGGCGCAGGCTCGCCCCGCTGCTGGACAACGACCGCGATCAGCTGGAGCTGTTCACCGCGCTGCTGCTGTCGCTGCCCGGCTCGCCGGTGCTCTACTACGGGGACGAGATCGGCATGGGCGACAACATCTGGCTCGGTGACCGCGACGGCGTGCGCACCCCCATGCAGTGGACCCCGGACCGCAACGCCGGCTTCTCCGGCTGCGACCCGGCCCGGCTCTACCTGCCGCTGATCATGGACCCGATCTACGGCTACCAGGCGCTCAACGTCGAGGCCCAGGAACGCAACGGGGGCTCGCTGCTGCACTGGACCCGGCGGATGATCGAGATCCGCAAGCGGCACCCGGTCTTCGGCCGGGGCGGCTTTGAGGAGCTGAACTCCTCCAACCCGAGCGTGCTGGCCTTCGTCCGCGAATACCAGCATCCAGCCCGCCAGCACGCCGGGGACGGCCCCGAGCCTGACGCCGAGGAGACAGACATGGTCCTCTGCGTCAACAACCTGTCCCGGTTCCCGCAGCCGGTCGAGCTCGACCTGCGCCGGTTCAAGGGCATCTCGCCGGTCGAGTGCATGGGCGGCGTTGTCTTCCCCCCGATTGGCGAGCTCAGCTACCTGCTGACCCTGCCCGGCCACGGCTTCTACTGGTTCCTGCTCCCGCCAGTGACCCCGGGGCGCTGACCGGCCTGGCCCCGATCTCGGCCGCGACCTTGCGCCAGGCGGTGAGGGCCGCCCCGATGCCGGCCGTGGTGACGTCGGCGTGGGTGAGCATCCTGATCCGGCCGCTGACCATGGTGACGAGGACGCCATGCGCGGCCAGCCGCTGCCGCCATTCATCCGCGTCATGACCGGTGCTGGTCACGTCGGCGAACACGATGTTGGTCTGCACCTCGGCCGGGTCCAGGGCCTGCGGCAGGATCTCGGCGATGCCCGCCGCCAGCCGCCGGGCGTTGGCGTGGTCCTCGTGCAGCCGCTTCGGCCCCTCGGTCAGGGCGATCAGCCCGGCCGCGGCCATGATGCCGGCCTGCCTCCAGGCCGCGCCGTAGAGGATCTTCAGCCGGCGGGCCTCCCTGATCAGCTCGGCGTCGCCGACCAGCAGCGACCCGATCGGCGCACCCAGGCCCTTGGACACGCAGAACATGAGCGCGTCGACCCGGGCGGCGTAGTCGGCGACCGTCGCCCCGGCCACCACGGCCGCGTTGAAGATGCGGGCGCCGTCCAGGTACAGCGGCACGTTCCGTTCCGCGCACACGGCGGCGATGGCCGCCACGCTCGCGGGCGACATCACCGAGCCGCCGCCGCGCTGGTGGGTGTTCTCGATCGTCACCAGATCCGCCACGCCGACGTCGTAGGGGTCGGGGGCCAGCGCCGCGGCCACCTGCTCGGCGTGCAGCAGCCCGATCGGCCGTCCCGGCACGCGGCGGAACGCGATCCCGGACAGGACCGCCGCCGACGCCGCCTCGGTGCCACCGACGTGCGAGCTCGCCTCGCAGACCACGAACCGGCCCGGCCGCGCGAACGCGTGCAGCGCGATCTGGTTGCACAGGGTTCCGGTGGGCAGGTAGATCGCGGCCGGGCGGCCGGTCAGCTCCGCCGCCGCGTCCTGCAGCCGGTTGACCGTCGGATCATCGCCGTACCAGTCGTCGCCCACCTCGGCGTCGGCCATGGCCCGCCGCATGGCCGGCGAGGGCCGGGTGACCGTGTCCGACCTCAGATCAACGTAACCGTCCGCGGCTGATCCCATCCCGGATCCCATCTGATCGGCTGATCTGGACCGTAACGCGCCAGTGCGCCCGACGGCGGGATGACTGGCGAACTGCGGGGTAGACCAGGAGTCATGACATTTGAGGACACACTAGCGACGTGGCTGCCGGCTCAGCGCTGGTACGCGGGCAGCGAAGCCACGATCCGTGACCTCGCGATCACCGCCGATACCACGCTGGCCGCGGGGGATCCTGAACTGCGGCACCTGATCGTCACCGTGTCCGGCGGCGGCGAGACCGCCCGGTACCAGGTCCTCGTCGGCCTGCGGGCCCAGGTGCCGGCCGCACTGCGGCACGCGGTCATCGGGCCGGCCGGGCCGGGCCGGACCGCTTACGAGGCCCTGCACGACCCGGAGCTCACCAAGATCCTGCTGCGGGGCATCGCCGAGCAGGCGACGGTCGGCCCGATCCGCTTCGCGCGCGAGCCGGGCGCGGTCATCGACGCCGGCCTGGACAGCCTGATGCTGACCGGCGAGCAGAGCAACACCAGCCTGATCTTCGGCGAGTCGGCCATCCTCAAGGTCCTGCGCCGGCTCTTCCCCGGACAGAATCCCGACCTCGAGGTGAACCGCGCGCTGGCCCGGCACGGCTCCGCGCACGTGGCCGAGCCCTACGGGTGGATCGAGGCCAGCGACGACGACGACTCGATCCTGCTCGCGATCCTGTCGAGGTTCCTGCCCGGCGCCAGCGACGGCTGGTCGCTGGCGGCCACCAGCCTGCGCGACCTGTATTCCGGGGACGGCGTGCGGGCCCAGGGCACGATCCGGCCGGATCAGGCGGGCGGCGACTTCGCCGGGGAGGCGTTCCGGCTTGGCGCCGCCACCGCCGAGGTGCACGCCGACCTGGCTGCCGCGTTCGGCGTCACCGATGTCCCGCCCGCGGCGTTCGCCGACCTGGCCGGGCGGATGACCCGCAAGCTCGACAGCGCCCTGGCCGAGGTACCCGGGCTGCGGCCGTACGCTGGCAAGCTCCGCGGCTGCTACGCCGACCTGGCTGCGATTCCCGGGCCGATGCCGGTGCAGCGGATCCATGGCGACTACCATCTCGGCCAGGTGCTCCGCACCGCGACCGGCTGGGTGGTCCTGGACTTCGAGGGAGAGCCTTTGGTACCCCTCCGGCAACGCCGGGCGCCCGGCATCGCGCTGCGGGACGTGGCCGGCATGCTCCGGTCGTTCGACTACGCGGCCCGCCACCAGCTCATCGACCGCCCGGACACCGACAAGCTCCGCGACCTCGCCGACGAGTGGGCGGAGCGCAGCCAGGCCGCGTTCTGCAAGGGGTATGCCGACGCCGGCGGGATGGACCCGCAGGCCAACGCCGTGCTGCTGCGCGCCCTGATGCTGGACAAGGCGGTGTATGAGGTGGTGTACGAGGCCAGGCACCGTCCGTCCTGGCTGTCCATCCCCCTCGACTCGATTGCGGCGGCCTTATGTCAGACAAGCCCTCCAAGTCCAAGCAGCCCGTCCAGCCCCCCGGGCCCTCCGGACAGGTCAGCCACGCTGAAATCGACCGGATCGTGGACGGGATGCACCACGACCCGCACTCGGTCCTCGGCGCGCACCCGGGACCGGCCGGGACGGTCGTGCGCGCCCTGCGCCCGCTAGCGGCGTCGGTCGCGGTCGTCCTCCCCGACGGGCGCCGGTTCCCCATGACCCACGTGCACCAGGGCGTGTTCGAGACCACGCTTCCGGACAGCGGCATGCCGGACTACCGGCTGGCCGTGGCCTACCCCGACCCCGCCCCGGGCCCCGGCGCGGGCGACGCAGACGACGCGGACGACCCGCCGGCCGCGCCGGGCGCGGCCCGGCCGCCCCGGACGCTCCCGGAGACAGTGGCCGACGATCCGTATCGGCACCTGCCCACCCTGGGCGAGATCGACCTGCACCTGATCGGCGAAGGCCGGCACGAGGAGCTGTGGCGGGCACTTGGCGCCCACTTCAGCGAGAAGGCCGAGGGTACCGCCTTCGCCGTGTGGGCCCCGAACGCGCGGGGCGTGCGCGTGATCGGCGATTTCAACCACTGGGACGGGCGCGCGCACCCCATGCGCTCGCTCGGCGGCGCCGGCGTCTGGGAGCTGTTCGTCCCCGGGGTAGGCCCCGGCACGCGCTACAAGTACGACATCTGCGGGCCGGACGGCAGCTGGCACCGCAAGGCCGACCCGTTGGCGACGCTCGCCGAGCGGCCGCCCGCCACCGCGTCGGTGGTCTTCGATTCCCGCTACGAATGGGGCGACCAGGCCTGGATGGTGGCCCGGGCGGGCCGTGACCAGCAGAGCCGGCCGATGAGCGTCTACGAGGTGCACCTGGGCTCATGGCGGCCCGGCCTCTCCTACGCCGAGCTCGCCGACCAGCTCACCGCCTACGTCACCGACCTGGGGTTCACCCACGTGGAGTTGCTGCCGGTGGCCGAGCATCCGTTCGGCGGGTCCTGGGGCTACCAGGTGACCTCGTACTACGCGCCGTCGGCCCGGTTCGGATCCCCGGATGACTTCCGCTGCCTGGTCGACCGGCTGCACCAGGCCGGCATCGGCGTCATCGTCGACTGGGTGCCGGCCCACTTCCCGCGCGACGAGTGGGCGCTGGCCCGGTTCGACGGCACGCCGCTGTACGAGCACGCCGACCCGCATCGCGGCGTGCACCCGGACTGGGGCACGCTCATCTTCGACTTCGGCCGCCGCGAGGTCCGCAACTTCCTGGTCGCGAACGCGATCTACTGGCTGGAGGAGTTCCACATCGACGGGCTGCGGGTCGATGCGGTGGCGTCCATGCTGTACCTCGACTACTCGCGCGGCCCGGGCCAGTGGTCACCGAACGCGCTCGGCGGCCGGGAGAACCTGGACGCGGTCTCGTTCCTGCGGGAGGCGAACGCCACCTGCTACAAGCGGGTGCCGGGCATCACGATGATCGCCGAGGAATCCACGGCCTGGCCGGGGGTGACCCGCCCGGTGCACCTGGGCGGGCTCGGCTTCGGCTTCAAGTGGAACCTCGGCTGGATGCACGACACGCTGGCGTACCTGGAGCGGGACCCGGTGTTCCGGCACTACCACCAGAACGAGATCACGTTCTCGATGATGTACGCGTTCAGCGAGAATTTCGTGCTGCCGCTCTCGCACGACGAGGTGGTCCACGGCAAGGGATCACTGCTGGGCAAGATGCCGGGTGACACCTGGCGGCAGTTCGCCGGGCTGCGGGCGCTGCTGGCCTATCAGTGGGGCCATCCGGGCAAGCAACTGCTGTTCATGGGATCGGAGTTCGGCCAGAGGGCCGAGTGGTCGGAGCAGGCCGGCCTCGACTGGGCCGCGCTGGCCGACGGCGAGGAGCCGGCCGCCCCCGGGTTTCACAGCGGGGTGCAGCGTCTGGTCCGCGACCTGAACCGGGCCTACCGAGACCACCCGGCCCTGTGGCGGCACGACTTCACCCCCGACGGGTTCAGCTGGATCGACGCGAGCGACACGGGCGGGAACGTGCTGTCCTTCCTGCGCCTGGCCGGGCCGGCCGCCCCCGGCGCCGCCGGGCCCGGTGCCGCCGCCCCCGCCCCCGGCGCCGCCGGGCCCGGTGCCGCCGTTCCCGGGGTCGTCGCCTGCGTGGTGAACTTCTCCGGCGACCCGCATCACGGATACCGGGTCGGATTGCCCGCGGCGGGCCGGTGGCGCGAGGT
>Ga0335078_10001115_pt1 | contig 40667 bp, 17 predicted proteins | sample Lox_Sample_32_FD_206711 | JGI IMG/M metagenome (GOLD analysis project Ga0335078, IMG submission 206711) | Soil microbial communities from Loxahatchee National Wildlife Refuge, Florida, United States - Lox_Sample_3.2 | ecosystem: Environmental > Terrestrial > Soil > Wetlands | place: USA... | reverse complement strand
TCGCGTCGACGACGGTGGAGCTTCCCGAAGGGACTTGGAATCATCTGTTGACCGGCGAGAGTTTTGAAGGCGGCCGGCTGCGCGCTCAGAATCTCCTTCAGCGTTTTCCGGTAGCGCTTCTTACGAGAAGCCGAGGATAGGTTATGCGCCGATTCGAAGTCTGGTCCCCACTGGCCAAGCGGTTGTCTCTTCGCGTTGCCGGAGCTGACCGTGCAATGGAGGGGCCCGATGACGGCGGTTGGTGGGGGCTCGACGTAAGCGAGGCTAGCCACGGCACCGACTACGGTTTTCTCCTCGATGAGGACGCCGAGGTTTATCCCGATCCGCGTTCTCGATGGCAGCCGCATGGAGTGCATGGCCTTTCGCGGGTTTACGATCACGGTCGCTTTACCTGGAGCGACGCGCGGTTTCAGGCGCCTCCTTTAGCGAGCGGAATTATCTATGAACTGCACGTGGGCACATTTAGCGAAGAAGGTACACTTAGTGCTGCAATTGAAAAGCTGGACTATCTTGTTGATGTCGGCGTTACACACGTTGAACTAATGCCCGTGGCCGCCTATGATGGGCGCCATGGGTGGGGCTACGACGGAGTCGCGCTCTTTGCCGTGCACGAGCCGTATGGCGGTCCCGATAGCCTGAAGCGTTTTGTGAACGCGGCACATGCTAAGGGATTGGCCGTGCTGCTTGACGTTGTATACAACCATTTTGGCCCGTCGGGGAACTACACAGGCAAATTTGGCCCCTACGTGACAGATTCCCACCGCACGCCGTGGGGCGGCGCCGTGAACCTGGAAGATGCCGAATCGAACGAGGTGAGGCGGTTCTTCTGCGACAACGCGCTGATGTGGATGCGCGATTACCATATCGATGGACTTCGGCTCGACGCAGTGCATGCGTTCGTGGACCGGTCTGCTATCCATTTTCTCGAGCAGCTTTCGCGGGAGGTAGAAGAACTTGAAGCTGCCCTTGCGCGCCGGCTCGTTCTGATCGCGGAAAGCGACTTGAATGACCCGCGAGTCGTGACGCCGCGCGAAGCTGGCGGTTTCGGAATCGACGCTCAATGGAGCGACGATTTTCACCACGCACTGTTCGCGGTTCTCTGTCCGAAGGAAAGAGGCGGGTACTATGCCGACTTCGGCTCGCTCGCGTTGCTGGCAAAGGCGCTGGAGCGGACTTTTGCTTATGATGGGATCTACTCCCGCTATCGAAAACGAATCCACGGCAAGCCGCCGGGAAATCTATCGCAGCACCGTTTTCTGGGGTACATTCAAAACCACGACCAGGTTGGCAACCGCGCCATCGGCGAACGGATCGTTCACATTGCCGGTGTGGAACGCGCGAAGATCGCCGCTGCGACATATCTGCTGGGTCCTTTCGTGCCCATGCTCTTTCAAGGTGAAGAGTGGGCAGCCTCGTCTGCGTTCCAGTATTTTGCCGACCACTACGACCGGGAACTGGCCCGGCGCGTCTCAGAAGGAAGAAAGCGTGAGTTCTCGGCATTCGGATGGGCTCCGGAGACGATTCCCGACCCGGAGAGTCCGCGCACATTTGAAGCATCCAAGCTCAACTGGAACGAAATCAATGATCCCGAGCACTCGGAAATGCTGGAGTGGTATAGGGCGCTGATTGGTTTGAGACGAACTACCCCGTGCCTTCAGAACGGAACTTCAGGGAATGTTCTCGTCGCCTTCGACGAAGTGGAGAAATGGCTTCGCATGGAGCGCGGGGCGATTTCGATGATATGCAATATTGGCCCAGAAGATAGATCTTTCCCCATTCCGCAAGCGAGTATCTTGGAACTAACGTCGCGTAGAAGCATTGTGACTGCAGACGGCGCGATCATTCTTCCGCCACTTTCGGTGGCCGTGCTAAGAGCGCCGTCAATCAATAATGCTTGATTGAGCCGCCGTAGACGAATTGCGCAGCCGCCCGAGCTCATCTGCCTTCAACCGAACGCTTTTGAACTCAGATACGCTTGCGAAGCTATAACTATTGGCGCGAGCGATGGCACCAGCCGCTCCGCGCCTTCGGCCCAGTGATAGAGCCGCGCTTGCCGCAAAATGACCCAAGTGAACGACTGGAAGTCGTACACCGTATCCTCAAACTCCCGCGGGGTAAATACCTGCGCATCGATCCGATAAAGCGTTCCGAACAGCACCCGGTGCACGGCGCGGCTCCGAGCGGCGCGCCTTTGCAGCGTCTCCAGAATCACGAACAGGTCCAGGTCGCTGTGGTCCTTGGCCGAGCCGATGGCGTAAGACCCGAAGATTCCCACTGCCACCGGCGACAACGCGGTGGTAATGCGCTGTGCCATTCCGGCGATGTCGTTGTCGCTTAACATCGGCTAACTAATCGAGTACGAAACCACCAGAAGGATGTCCAGCACCTTACTGGGGTCGAGTTGTGTCTGCCCGCTAACCTTCACTCCCAGTGAAGCGGGAATGTTCGCGAGCGGCAGAGTTAGCGTCATGGTCTGCGGAGCCGCGAGCGCCGGGGAGATCGCGACGCTTGCCATCAGCGCCTCCAGCGCATTGCCGGCCGTGGTTTGCCCCGGCGCCGGCGCCAATGTAACGGGGTTGGCCGATGCGCTGAAGTTGACCTGCATGTTATTGCCGGCCGCAGGAACCGCCAGGACCACCCAGAAGTCGACATTCTTGATCTCGGCAGTCCCGTGGCCAAGATTTGTGTAGGGAAACACATTAGCCGTAAGCGGCAAGGAAAGCGTCTCCGCCGTGGCGCCCGAACCGGGATTGAAGAATGTGTAGTAACTGTCGGGGAAGGTATTCTTCACGCTCAGCATGATGCTGCGCGTGGTGGTTGAGAGCTGCGCCTTGAGCGCACTGCGCACATTGTCGGCCGCCGTCTGGTTGCCGCCGCCGCGCGCCGTGTAGCGCACATGCAGCACCACATCGGTAATGGTGGTGATGTCGAAGTTGTTGTCGCGCGGATCGAGCACCAGATTCCACGTGCTGATGGCGCCTTGTCCCTCGAAGGGCAGCCAGCGATCGTCGCTCAGATTGGCGTTGAAGAGGCCCGAGTCGTTCTGGCCGCTTGAGGTAACGATGGTCTGCGTTCCTGCCGCGGCAATCGGAGAAACCAGAACAGTCGGATCGTTGGGGCCTGCAGTTGCGCTCTGCGGCTGATACGACGTTCCCGCCGCCTGCGTGCGCACCATTGCGTTGGTCAGCGTCAGAGTGGCATTCACGCCGGTATACATTCCGGTGACGCAAGGAACGGTGAGCGCCACCGAGCGGAGCCTGCGGAAGTAGAGCCCCGGATGATCCTCTTCAAACAGTATCTCGTCCAGTGCGATCTGGCAGGTACCGGTTTCGCGCAACGTCACCAGCGCCTCCGGCGCGTCCAACACGAGCGAGATGTGCTTGGTCAGCTCCAGTTCGCGGGTGTTCTCGGCCAGGTACTGCGCCTGCATCCGCCGCAGGTCGAACAACAGGCTCTCGCCGGCCGTCAGACCCTTGTGCTGGCTGTCCCAGTAGCCAAACTGGATGAAAGTATCCGAGCTGCCCAGCTCGTATTGAAATGCGTTCTGGGCCTGCAACGCCAGCGAGTAGGCCAGTTGATAGGCCTGCGTATACACCGTAGTTAGCTGCGAAAGCATCCAGCTATAAAGCTGCGCGTTGGTGAACTTGCTGGTCAGGAACGTGGCCACCGCCTGCGCGTTCTGGATGGTCGTGTTCTGGATCGCCAACTCCTGCTGTGCGGTATTCAGCCGGTCCTGTGCCGCGGTAATCTGACTGGCTACCTGCGTCAGTTCTGCATTCGCCAGTTGCGCCTGGAACTGCCAGTCGTTCCAGCGCCGCTGATATCCACCCAAAGTGGACTGCATGCTCGCCTGCTGGCCGAGCATCGATGCCTGCAGCTGTATCACCTGAGCGAAGGCGCTCACCACGCCCGCGAAGTTTTCGCCGCCGATCGACATCGATAGGTTGGGAGTTCCACCGAATCCGGCAATGCCGATCGAGAAGCTGGGAATCATGTGCAGCTCGCCGGCCGTCAGGTCCAGCACGATCCCCAGCCCGTTCATGGCCAGCGCGCCTGCTTGCAGCGCCAGGGCCGCGGTTTCCCACGCATTCATGTACTGGATGGTCGAGTAGTAGTTGTAGCGAACCTGAACCACGGCCTGCTGATTCTGCAAGGCCGTGATCTGGTCCTGCGCTTCCTGCACCTGCGACTGCTTCACGCCGAGCATCGCCGTCTGAATATTCAGCTCCTGGTTGGCGCGCATCGCCGCCAGAGTCTCCGCGTCCTGCTTTTCGAGCGCCGACAGGATCAGTGCGCCGTATGCGCGCACGTCGTTGGTCAGGTCCATGGCCCGCTCAAGATACACGCTGAAGCGGTAGACGGGAGCCGCCGGGGTCGCGCTCGACAAACCTGCTCCTGCTTGCTCGGCCTCGATGAGCGCCAGCGGATTGATAGGCGGCGCGTAGAGCGGCAGCGGCTGCGGCTGGCCCTGCAGATTCAGGCAATGGCGAATGTTGTAGAGCCTCTGGGCCACCGTGCTCCAATAGGCCAGCATCTGCCCGTTGGGCGGAATGCAGAACAGCAGCGTGTTGTTCGATCCGCCGCCGGGGAAGTGCGGCAGCATCGGCGTCTGCATGGAGCCGTTGATTACCGACTGCGGCGGTTCCGGCGCCACCACGATGTTTTCCACGGTCACAATCGCGTTGGAGAACGGATCGATGTTGTCGTTTTTGAGCGAAGCGTAAGTAATGGTGCTGGCGCCGCTCTGGTCGGAATCCGGCATCCGGGTCTCTTGCGGCGCCGGCCCCAGTATCATGTCCGCCAGGATGTAGAGCTGCTCCGCCTGGCTCACCATCTCCGCCGTGTACTGCGCGTAATACCAGTCGCCCCACGCGATCAGCGTGTTGAGGAACGCCATGATGGTGGCTTTTCCGTAGGCCGACCAGCGCGTATTCGCCACTTCGAACGGATCGTACGGATCCTGCATCCAGCTCGCAATCGCCACCGCAGTCGACGAATCGTTGATGCCCGGCTGATTAGTTGCGTATCCTGCGGCCAGCGTTGCGAGCAGATTGGTTACTTCCTGTGTCCACCAGGTGTTGGAGTTCATCGCGTTGAGCGGCGCAAACTCCCAGTAGTGCTGCGGCACGGCGCCGCCGCTGGTATCGGTGGGGTTAAAGATATACTCCAGCCAGGTTAGCGCATCCTGAAACTGCTGGTTCTGCAGCAGCTGCGAAGATATGTACATAGGAATGTGATAGAAGATTTCCCAGTTATACAGCGAATACGCCCCCGAATCGGCCGGCGCAAAGTCGAGATAGGTTTCGCCGGGATCGTCGCCGGCGAACGCGGGATTAGCCCAGGGAGCGGCCGACGTTGAGCCGGGATAAGGTCTGGATACATACGATGTCGGGTTGTACAGGGTCTGGAAGTTGAAAGTCGGCGTCCATCCGCGCGTACCTTGCGGGTTCAGCTGCAGGCCCCGGGACAGCAATTGCGGAACTCCGCCGATCTCCAGCTCACGCAGAAAGGTTCGCGCGTAAGGATGATAAAAGGTTTCAAACTCGAATTCGGTGGCCCATTGCTTCATGTACGTGATATTGGTAACTTCAGTCCCGCGGCTGCCCAGCGTCCAATAAGTAGGCTGCACCAAGTAGACCCGCTGCGGCTCGGACACAAAGAAAGGATCGGCGCAGTCGAAAACCGGCTCCTGCACCGGAATGACGACGCGCGGATTGGTAATCGTCTTCAATAGCGTGATCGAGTTGGGCTGCCCGGAGTGAGTTGAGGCACACAGCACATTCAGCGGCACGGAGCCTGGAGGGGGAAGCGTGTAATTGCCCCAAACCAAATCTTGTCCCGCAAATCCATAGTTTGCAGGAGTCGCAAGCTGCCCGCTCATCGACTGCGTGATGATCAGCGCATAGGTGGGATCCTGGCTCATGTCGATATCCTGCGCCGGCGGCAGAATCTGTGACAACTCCACAACCTGCAGAGGTGATTCCGGCATGGGCAGCATCCCTTTGCCGACGAGAGTCGATGTGCCCGTGGACGACAACAACGAAATCACGGGCGAGGTTCCGTTGAACGACAGTTGTACGGTTGCAATGCTGCCCAGATCGGAGTCCTGGAATTGCGACGAGCCGCTTATAGTTACACTTCCGCCGATAGCGCCCAGGCCGGAAATCAACCCTTCGATAGCCGCAGCTTCTATCTCGGCATCTTCCATAGCGCCGGCGATGGCTTCTTCGATGGCGTAGAAATACACCTGTAACTGCAAGTTGTAGCTGGCATCCTGCTGTGCCCTGAAGCTGAAGGCCAGCGGCGAGTCGGCGGTATCGAAGTACGCCTTCTCTTCGAGCGTTTGTTTAGCCTGCCATTGCCCGGCGCTGAACTCGCTGTAACAGAACTCGAGTACCGTGAATTTGCTTGCCGGCGCCTGCGAACCGCCGCCTGAGCCCGGCACCGATTGACTGCTCTGCTGCTGAGAAATCTGCTTGAACACCGGCCACACCAGAAACAGGCGCTGATCCCAGATCACTGGAACCAGGTGCTGCGACGAGATGTCGAGGCTCAACTGCTGCCATGCGCTCCAGCTTCCCGAATAGGGTGACGTCCCCGTGCGCGTCCGGTAATACCATTGCGGCGGATGCGCGTGCGTGCGCGCAAACACCCACAGCACGTAGGTTCCGTCGGCCTGGAGTTGGTTGTAGTGGCAGGCCACGTGCAGATGCGACACGCCCACCAGCTTGCGCAGGTAGTTCTGGATCGCCGCCTCAACCAGATCTTCGTCACAGTTCGACTGACTGACGTCGTTGGTCAGATCGTTGAAGAAAGGCGAGGCATCCTTGCGGAGTTGCGGCAGCAGATAGTTCTCCGGATACAAGAAGACCTCGCGATTAGCCTGCCACAGGCGGTACTGTTGCCGCCACGTCCACTCGTTCCACAGCGAGGATGTCATATTCACTGTCACGTCGGAGAAGAACAGGTTGAGGAAACACTGCTGGACAAACTGCTGAATGGCCAATGAGGCCTGCAGCAGCCTGGTCATCAACGCGCAAGGGCACATTTCCGGATCGATCAAGTAGTAGTTATAAATATCGTCCGTGTTGAGCAGCATGGGAACCGGTGTCGCCGGCCCCGGCCCCAGCATGTAAGCGACCAGGGCGTCGCGCCGGTTTTGGCGAAGCGTGTCTTCCACGGGTTGAATGGCCCCGAACCACGCGCTTTGCGCGTACTGCGATTGCAGCGCACCCATCGCCGCCGTGGCCGAAGCCGCCGTGGCCGGAATGGCCGCCAGTTGCACCAGCGTCGTTCCGCTGATTCCGTACTGCCTCGTCACGGCAAGGGCATTGGCGATCGCCGTCAGCATGGCCACGTCGGCCAGCGAACCAGGCAGCGTTGCTGGCGTCAGTCCCGGCGGGGTTGCTCCGAGCTGTGTGGCAATCGCCGTCACGTCGCTTACGCTTGCGTTCAGCGCGAATGCCAGGCTGGGCTGGCTCACCGTTCCGCCGCTGGTCCAGGCGCCGGTGCCCTGCGACCCGTTAAGCGTGAATGTCGTCGAGTTCACCACTGTGATGGTGAATGTCCCGTTCGCCGCCGTATTGCCCTGAACGCCTGTAATCGTCACTTGCTCGCCCGTCTCCAGGCTGTTCGGCGCTGCGGTGGTAATAGTAATTGGCGATGTGTTGCTGGCTCCGGCCACGGTGATCAGCGGTCCCGCGATGGCGGTCTGCAAATCCGGCGGTGGAGTATTCGGCGGCAGCCATTGCGTAAAGATGTCGAACAGTTTGGGCGCGCGCGCCGGTTGGAGCTGCTGCAGCCTGAACGCGCGCAGTAGCGCCTCGAATTGCGCATAGGGGCTGGTGCTGACAGGCGTGAGCGGCAAAGACGCCGGGTTCAACCATCCGAAGGTGCTCGCGTTTTCTACTGCAAAGGTGAAAGCTGAGTTCGATGGATTCAGCGCGGTGAAGAGGGCAGCTGCCTTGTCGACTGCCGTGAATGCATTTACCAGCGCGGGGAACTGCGACGGATTCACGTTGCTGGTCTGCGCCGCCAGGACGCCGATCGTGGTTGCGTCCAGCGGAAGTACGCCGGTGCTCTCGAGGATGGGCGTCACCACATCGGCCGAGGTCGAGGTGGCAGCCACCAACGCCGCCACAAAGATGTTCTCGATGGCTTCCGGCGTGTAAGCGTTCACGGTAATTGTTCCGCCGCTGGTCCAGGCGCCGTTGCCGGAGGACCCGTTCAGGCTGAACGACGTAGAGCTGTTGACGGTAATCGTGAATGTCCCATTCGCCGCCGTGTTTCCGCCTACGCCGCCGATGGTTACCTGGGTTCCCGTGAGCAGTCCGTTGGCGGTCGCGGTTGTGATCACGATTGGAGCGGCGTTCGACGCTCCGGCAACAGGGATGACGACTGGTGTGGGAAGCTTGGCGATGGCGCTCGCGATCGCCTGCAGCACGGCGGTCGCATCTGCCGTGGTGAACGCCAGCGAGCTCTGGCTGGCCGATTGATCGCGGATCAGATAATCCACGTCATACACCGCCAGCCCTGTTGCCTGCAGCACGCTCAGCCGCCGGCAGAATTCCAGCGTGTTGGCCGGCGTGCCGTTGAACGGCGCTTGGCCGGTGAGCTGAATCCACAGGACGAGCACCTCAACGGTGAGCGAGAGCGACTTTGCCAGACGCTGGTACTGCAGCAGCGTATTCAGCGTGGCCAGCGTCAAATTCGGGGCTGCCCCCGAGAAGTTGAGAATCGCCGCTATATCGTCGGCGCTCAATCCCAATGCCGCGGTGATGGCATTTTGCTCCGCGGTTGGCGGCGCTGGGCTCGTCGAGAGTATCAAGTTCCCCGAAAGCGTTCCCACCACGGTGCCGCCGCTCGTCCAGTTGCCGCTGCCTGTAGTCCCGTTTAGCGTGAATGTGGTCGCTCCGGTCACCGTGATCGTGAACGTGCCATTGGCTGCGGTATTACCCGCCACCCCGCTGATCGTCACCATTTGTCCGGTCTGGTAGCCGTGCGGCTCGGCGGTCGTAATCGCGATGGGCGATGCATCCGTTGCGCCGGTGACGATGTTTTGCGTCAAGGGGACAAAAATGTCGCCGGCGCTGGCCAGCACGGCCGGGTTGCGGAACACTTCGCTGTATGTCGAAGGAGTGACCGTATCCTCGTCGCCCAGGTGATTGGTCACATCGCGCGTTTCGAGCGGCATCCAGAAGCTCAACGCCTCTTGCAACGGCAGGTTGAGCTGATTCTTGACCGCAATTGCACCCGCCAAAAACACCACGAATGCGTCGTTCAACACGCCGCCCGAAGCCTCTTCAAGCGCCCAGTCCAGCTCCCACATTTGCAGTCCCGAAGCCGTCCACAGCCGCAGAAAACGGTTGGCGCGATCCAGCACATCGCCCGTCAGGCCAGTGAAGACCATGGCGTCGGCGTCGGGGCTCAACATTTGCAGCGTGCCCTCGGTCATGGTTCCGAGCGACAGTGTTACGCCGTCCTGCGTCACCCACAGCACTTCCAGCAACTGATAAAGCTGCTGCAGCGAAAGCCCACTCTCGTTCATCAGGAACGGAACCTTTGCTAGCGCGTCCACCCAGGTTGCCGGCGTGGGCGAGTAGGGCTGGCGGGTCTCGGGATCGATGACTTGCGTCGGATTTTGCGCAAGTCCCCAACGCTGCCACTGTTGATTGCCATCGGTCCCGTCGATTACCTTCAGCATCTCGGGATTGATCCCCAGGCTGGCGGCCGCGATCGCCGTTGCCGTCGCCGCCGGAACCGGATTGCCCGCGAATAGCGACAGGACGGCCGCACGCGTAGTCCCCAGCGCGGCAATATAGGCGCTGGTTTGCGCAAAGGCGAGATCGAAGGGCAGATTGAGCGGAAACACAGTGCTTGCGGTGAGCGCGTACGCGGCCTGCGAGATCTGCTGCGGCAGGGCGCGCCGCTCCGCAGAGGTTCCCGACGTGTCTATCACCGTCACCGGCGGATTGGGCGGCGAAATCGCCGCTTCCAACAGTTCGTTCACCAGGTCGATGTACGGCAGGGTGGTGTTGGTGTTGTTGCAGTCGAGCGCGATGTACTGAATGTCCGGCCGTTGCAGCAGCAGCGCGTCGCGCGCATTCGTAACTCCGCCGCCCGATGCCGGAATCATGCTCAGATACTGCAACAGATCCACCAGGTATGCAGCGGGGCTGTAGACCGACTGGCAATCGTCGCACTGGAAGTAGTCCAGCGGCCCGCCGAAAAGCACCTGTAGGTCTGGCAGGTTGGTAATCGCGCTCGGCTCCGGCTGGGGATTTTGGAAGACCGGGAAGTGCAGCCCGTTGAACGCGGAGTTCAACTGGCTATACAGCATCAGCGACGCCGAGTAGGTCATCTGCGCGCGTGCGTACGCCATCTTGGCCAGCGGCGCGCTTCCAAAGGCCGTCGTCATATTCGCAATAAAGTTGTCCCGCCCCTGGAAGTACACGCTCTGCGCCGACTTCAAACCCGCCGCATGCATGGCGTCGATGGTTGTAAAGTGCGGTGAAACGCGGAACAGCCGTTGCGCGGTCTTCAAATCCGCCAGGCCGTCGCTTGTCAGTGTGAGTTTGTTCGTCGAGATGAACTGGTCGATGTTACTGGTCTTGAAACTAAACTTCGAGTTGTTGCTCAAAAAGTTGACCAGTTCTTCCTTGGTGTTTGCAAAGGAGGTTGTCGTTGCCCTCGACAGTCCTCCCGCGAATGCCGTCGTCGGATAGCGGCTGCCGAAGCGCTCAGTGAGCGCCTTAGCCAGCCGCGTGATGCGCTGCTGCGGCGTCTCGTCCGGCAGCACCGGCGGAATGCTGGACGCGTTTGGATCGACTGCCGTAATCCGCGCTACCCAGTCGCTCTCGTCGAGCAGCGCCAGGTTGGGAATGCTAGAGAGCGGGTTGTTTGTCAGCCGCGTTAGCGTGTCTTTGATCAGAGGCAGATTGCCCGCGAACAGTTCGCCCAGGCTCAGTGCGGTATTCAGGGTCGTTAGGTCCGCGGCCGGCAGCGAGGTGTTGGCGCGTAATGTCTTCCAAGTCGGCCCCAATTGTCCTTGGTTGGCGGCGTAGGCTTGGATGAACGCCGTCTGCACGGCTGTTGTAACTCCGCCTGCCCCTAGCAGGTCGTTCAACGAAGTCTTGCCGCGAACGTACGCCGAGTTGCCTGCGCTCGCAATGCGCAGCCCATCCAGCAGCGTCAACTCCGAGGCCTGCGCCGCCGCGTAAGAAGCCGGAAGGATGTTCGCATTTGTCGCGTCCGTCAGCACCGCGCTCAACGAGCCATCGTCGTGCGCCAGAACGCCGCTCAGAGCCTGTGCCGCAAACGTGCTGTCGATTCCGGAACTGGGCAGGTTGTTGAGCGCCGCGTCGAGCGATGCCGGTATGCCCTCGTAAAAGATGCCGAAGAACGTCTGCGGCTGCATCTTGTTTTGCGCAGCCAGCGTCTCAGCGATGTAAAGATATGCAACGTCGTCGAACGGCGCGCCAATGGCGCTAGCCAGAAACTGCAGCTCATGCGTGGTGCTGTTTTCCGTCAGGCTGGTCAGGGCAATCCCGCCGAGCTGCGTGGCCGCGGCCTGCGTCAGTTTGGTAAACAGCGAAGGCGGCCGCACCACGCCGTCCGCCGCAGTTGTAAAGTTGATCTGCACCTGCGCCGGCGCCGCAAAATACGTCATCGACTGCGCAATCATGTTGTTTTGCGCATCGTAGGCGCGCATCACCAGGTTCAGTGCGGCTTCGCGCTTGTATTCGATCTTGTACTGGCCGTCCTTGTCGGTTGTCGCCTGGCCCAGCCGGGTCTCGCTTCGCACCTGGAGCGCAAACAGTGCCACCTGAGTATTGGCGAGCGCCGCGCCGTCGCCGTCCACCAGCGTTCCCGTAACCTTGCCTTTGTGCTCGTCCGGCTTGGGCTGTGGCGGGGGCTGGTTGCCCTCATACACGTTGATCGTGATCTTCTCTTCCAGTGCCAGCAGGATGTTGAATGTCGTCTCGTCGATCTCGCCGTGCGGCTCGCACCCATGCCGCCTTTGAAGCTCTCGCATCGCCTCCGCAGTTGACGGCCCAAACTCCTGCCGCGCGCGTTCGCCCTCGTCAATCGCGAATCCGCCTCCCGCCAAAATTCGGTGCAGCCGTTCTACTGCTTGTCCGATCGCTCCCTGCTTGAGTCCGATGTTCATCTCAATCTCCTGATTGAATTCGCTGAACCCGCTGAGTCACTTCGCGCGGCGTCTGGTCCAACCGTGTGCTGTCTTCTCCAAAATCCCCGACCTTCGACCTGACGGCCATTTCCCGCATCCATCAATGCAGCGGCTGGAGAGGCGGCCAAGGCCCACGGAGGGGATTAATCGCTCCAAAGTCGAGCCGCAGCCCTCCGCCCCAGTTATAGGGCGCTGCGTTCTCCTGCACGCCGTTGACCGTGCCCTGGTTAGTGACGTTCGATAACTGCTCGCCAAATCCGTAGAGCTCGATGCCGAAACCGTAGTCTCCCCGCGTGAGCTGATAGCCGATACCGGCAGCCCAATAGAAAGAGCTCGGAACGGACGGGCCGGGGACATTGTCAGCCCGTCCGCCCAGCCCGAGATTCGATCCGGCAACGCCCTCGAAATTGATAACGTCGTGGTCGGTTATGTTCACGGCTAGATTTGCGCCCCCGAACGGTGTCAATGGAGCGGCCACGCTTACTCCGTTGACCTGCCCCCAGCGCGAGATGTTAAAGCCGGCAACTACGTCGAAGTCCCACTTATTGGCCTGCTGAAATGAATAGGCAGCCAGAGTGTTCAGCGTGGGATTGAAGCTCCAGCCTGGAGGAGGCAGTGAGACCTGTGGCTCAAGTCCCCAAACCTGTCCCAAGGTCAACCACAGCCCAAAGCCGCTGGCAAAGCCATTATCAGGCGGCTCAGGACCGTAGTGAAACGAAGCGCCCAGGCTGCCATTCCCGGTCGATGTACCCGGCAAACGAAGCGGAATCTGCCCGCCGAACGAAAAGTACGCTCCCACTTCGGTCTCCGTCGATGTCCGATAGCGAATCGAAGTCAGCAGGGAGGGCGAAAGTGTCAGGCCCTGGCCCGGAGTCGTCTCGGACTGAAACGGCAATAAGCCGGTGAATTCCGTCGTATACGTGCCGACCGGATTGTTCTGCGCCTGCCACGCTGGATTCGTGAGCCCTAGGTTGGGCATGTTCATTTGGGGCTTATTGTCGTCCTGCGCAGTTGGGTCCTTCAATTTGAACTCTGGTATGGGGGGCAGGACGCTGGGCGTTTCCGGCGCTGTGTCGTCTTGCGTGCCATCCTTATCGAATCGGCAAACCGGATTGTTGCTGCAATAGACATACAGGTTCGGTCCGTCTTCGATGCCGATTGGATCGCATGCCGTCCATCGCCCCAGCCAGCACGCGTAATAACGCGCTCCGTGGTAATAAAGTCCCGTCTCACTATCCCGTTCCTTTGCCGTATATCTGTAGCGCTTCAGGCTCACTTCTGCGGCCGTCGCGCCGGCCTGGTACGAAGTGCTGCCGAACGGGTAATACTCTTCGTAGGTGATTACCGATCCGTACTCGTCGAGCTCCAGGCATGCCGTCCCCAGGTGATTGTCATATTGGTAACGTGTGGTCACGCTGGGCAGCAAGGTCGGGGCCATGCTGGTATCGACAGCCAACGTCTCCACAAGAACGATGCGGTTTCTTCCATCCATCACGTGCAGCGAATGGCGTTCGAGCGTAATGTTGCCGCTCGGGTCGAACTCGCGATAGACCTCGTACCCTCCCAGATAAAGCCGCTCGTTGGTTCTCACTGAGGCCGCGGAGTCGTTGGTCTTGCGCACCCGCACGCCTGACTGGCTGTATGCATACCAGGTCTGCGCGCCCTGATAAGCCAGACCGTCTTGATCGCTCGCATTCACTGCTTGCCGCTGCGTCATCAGCAATTGGTCCTTGAAGTCCCAGTTCATGGCCTTCAACTGCGGCATGCTCGCCATGTTGCCATGCAGGTCGTAGCTATACGGTTCGTTCAGCGGCATGTTTCCGCTGATCGCCGTGCTGCTCAGCCGGTTGCTCATCTGGGCCGCATCCAGCAGGCTGGGCTCGTTGTACGTGTAACTTCGCGACCACCCTGGATTCGCCGGATCGCTTCCTTTGTGAATCAGCGCCATCAAATTACCGACGTTGTCGTATTGATATTGCTCGTTGTAAGTTCCCATCGCGTTGCCGTCGCTGGGGCTCAGCAGGCCGGTTCGCGGAGTGTCGTTATAGGATGTGGGCGCTAACGGCGTGCTGCCGTTCAGTCCAAGCTGCTCCCGGCCAGTGGCCGTAATCAGCCTGTAAATCGGATCGTACGTATAATCGGCACTGGGATCGACACGCTGGTTCCTGAAGAAGACTGCGTTTTGTATGTCCGCATCGTCTTCGATGTGCGTGATATTCCCGATAGCATCGTAGGTGTACGAGAGATCCTGCACCGTCTGCTGGTTCACGGGAAACGTGTTCCGCACCGTGGTCAGGTTCGTCAGCCTGAAAGTGAGCGGGTCGTAATTGTAGTTCTTGGTCACGCCGTTACCGTACACGATTGCAATGCGCTGACCCTTAGCATTGTAGTTAATATTAGTTAAGTAATCTGTAGTCGAGGCCTGTCCGGCTAGCGTGGCGCCGATCGACTCCAGCAGATTGGCTTCGTTGTATACCGGGTTCACCACGCTGCCGTCCGGCGCGGTTGAGGCAATCACACGGTTCAGCGCATCATATTGAGTAAAGCTCAGGAAAACGTCAGTTTCGAACGGCGGTGCAGGATTGGCCCAGTTGGTCAGCGCAGTTTGATCTGCCACAAACTGCCGGCTGCTTCCCAGTAGGTTGCCCTTAAAGTCGTAGGCCACTTGCTGCTGCGTCGCCGGGTCGGTCACCATATTCATCGCCACGCCGCCAATGTCGTTCATCTGGTAGACATGTGTCCGCAGGTTCAGCGCCTGGTCGTTCGCTTGTCCTTCCCCATAGGTTGTGGTCTCGTAGAGAACCTCGCCGGTCAGAGTGCGCGGGTCAGAATTGGTTGCGTCGGTGCCCAGCACATACCGGCCCAGCGGCCTGCGCAGGGTGTCGTATGTGTATCTCGCGTTGTGGCCGCGGCTGTCCCAACTCCGTATGGTCTTGCCTGCCGTATCGTTCAGCATCCAACGCGCGCCGGCTTCCATGCTCGATATATGAATCCGCTCTCCCGGTATTGTGTAGTCGTAGACTACCGCCTCGCGGTTCAGCGGATCGGTTATCGACCGCTGGTTGCCCTGAATATCGAGATCCACGTGGGTCAGATACTTGCCAGAACTTCCGTTATCCGCAACAGTAAGGAAGGTGCGGCCAAGCGGGTCGAAATATGTTATGGTCGGCGTATTCGCGCAGGTGGCAGCCTGGTTCGCGGCCGCCTGTTCCAGCGGTCCCATTCCGCCCGCCGCCCGCTGCGTATACCAAGTCGGCAAGTAGTCCGCCGCCGGCAGCCGTTCGATCATCCCTCCCACGTCCGCATCTGTTGCCGGATTGGTAATCATAACCGTATCGTTCACATCCCAAGCCTGCTGGTTCCACGGATCGTACACCGATTTTTCGAAGCTTTGGTTGGGATGAATGGTAGCCACGGCCCGCCCGGGAGGATCGTAGCAGATAATCGGACTTACTCCGATCGCGACTCCAAACTCGAACTGGTGTCCGCTGGTTGGTAACTGGCTAAAGAACGGCTCATACTGGCGAACTGGCTTGCCCTTGTTGTTGTAAATTGTCCATCCGCTTCCCACCCATCGCGGCGACACCACCGGTCCCCCCTCCGTCACCGGTCCCGGTTCTGCAGGAAGCTTTTGCTGGATCACGCGCACAAAGCCATCCGAGTAACTGAAGTTGATTTGCAACGCGCTTTGTTGTCCCTCGCTCAGGCTGCTGACGTGCGTCTCTCTGGCAATCGTCGAAGTGAAACACGGTTGCCACTGCGTGGGATCGTTCGGCGCCGTCAGCGTCGAGTTATAGAAGCCATGAATGTCGTAGATAATCCGTGTGGTTGCATTTCCCAGCAAAGGCGGGGCTAAGGTGTGCGGATCCGCCGCGTCGTAATACGCGTCAATCTGCGCCTGGGTCAAGTCAGCGGTAAACCCGGTGAGCGTATCGCCCAGGTTCTGCCCCATCTTGCCCATCACCGCCGTCGCCGTCACCAGGCCGAAGACGTTGTAGCTCGCTGCGGTTTGATTTCCGTTCGCGTCCGTGATCACGGCCGGAGCCAGTACGCGGTAATCGTTCTGCGCCGTAATAACATTGTTCGCCGCATCGGTGGTTTGAACAGGAAGCAGGTTAGCGCCGTCGTAACTCACCGTCGACGCATTGCCAAATGGATCTTCCAGCCTGCAGGGCAGGAAGAAATTCTGCTCCGCATACGTCAGTTCCTGCGGCGTTGCAGGTCCGCTCGCCAGGTAATAGATCCGTCCACTGGGAATCCACCATTGCCCATTGCTATCCAGGTCCACATAGGCGCCGCCATCCGCCGCCGTGCTTGCGAGCACAGCCGCCGGCGTGGGGAGGAGCGCCGTTCCGTTACGCTCAAAAACCTGAGTAAGCAATCCCGGGGTAAATGCCAGTTGATAGGTGCAGCCCGGAAGCGCAAGCGACTCCAATTGACCCAGAGGCAGAAGCGCCCTGGCATTGGCCGCCGCTGCTCCCATATCGTCGGGGCGGTAGTAGACACGCTTCTCGGCAATCTGTCTGCGGTAAGCCTGTCCCGGAGTAAGCCCGGTAGGAGTCAGATCCTCGTACGGTATGTCGTACAGCCCGCCATCAAGTCCCGCCAGCGTCGTCTGCATCTCGTCGAACGCGAACAGGTTGGTCACTCCCTGTACATTGCTTGCGGGCTGGGCCTGCAGTAGCTGATACGAGCAGCTCTGCGTCAGCAAGGGCGTGCGGTGCACATCGTCTGAATCCACCGCATTGGTATATTCGTTCTCTTCGTACGTTGAAAGCGTTGTCCCCTGCGTCGCCTGATCCGCTGCGCTCAAGTTCGGGTCCAGATATCGCCGCCCGTAGCTAACCTTCGCGCTCTCCAGTACGTTTCCGAATGGGTTTACGCCGGTAGTTAGCGTATGACTGACGCGCGGATCGGCTGCGTTCGTTGCGCTCGGAGGCGGCGGAATCCCCGCAAGCGTGCTTCCTACGACCTTATACAACATTCGCTCGTACTGGAAATCGACAGTCTCTCTGGGATGCGCGAAAAACACGCCGTACCGATTCGGCCCCTGCGGCTGAAATGCTTCAATCGTGAAGTTGCTCTCCGAAACCGTATACGGCCGATCTTCCGCCGCCGTCCCGTCCAGCCCGTAGACTTCCTGACGCAGCATCATTCCCCGCAGTGCGCGGCACGCTTCGCGGTACTCCTCCGGTGAAAAACTGTACGCAACCCGCGTCCCGTTCGCCAGTAGAATGTCCGTAGGCAGCACGGTATCGTCCAGAAGCATGGCTTCCTTTTGCGCCTCGGTCAGCCCTGGGATTCCTTCTTTTGCATCCCCCTCCGAGTAATATTCCTCTTGCATGTATCTCGACACGCATGTTTCGCCAAAGTAAGCTCCGGTGTGATACCAGGTCTTGGTCAGAATCGGAGGAACGTCCGAAGCCGTACTGACATTGATGGGCTCCGGCATCGCAGTCGAGTTCATCAGCGTGGCAGACTCCTCCGTATCGTAGCTATCCACGCGCCCAAATCCGCGAAACTCCCGCTCCACGCCGTCGTAGTAGCCGTCGTGATAGGTATAACTGGTTACAAACAAATTGCGGCTCACATAGTCGAACCTTTCAATGCGCTCGACCACTTGCACGGGGAAGGGGACCCGAGTTACCCATGGCGTCCCGGCCAGCTTATCGGCAATATAAAACTTCGTGGATGGCGCCCAGCAGATCTGCGTCATCGCGCCCATGTTATTCGTCTCGCTCACCAGAAGATGCGGTTTCCGGCCGCCCATCAGGTCGATGTAGCGCATCGCACTCGAAGCATTTCCCGGCAGGGGCGACGACCACACCAGGCATGCCGTTCCGTTTCCCAGCAAATCCATAACTGTGGCCTTACTGACTGAATCCACGCCGGGAAAGTAGTTAAGCGCCCGCTCTGCCCCCCAGCCATTGCCCGACTGGTTCAAGTACACTTTGACCGTATTACTCGCAAAGTAAACAATGTCGGCCGTTCCCGATCCGTCGATATCCGCCAACTGAATGTTTCGCGCATCGAAGAGATCCGGATGGTCGAAGAGCGGCGAGTTGTCCATCGTTACCTTGGCCCCAAACTGCCCATAACCGACATTCGGCCAGTAACACACAGCGCCATTACGGATGCGCACCAGGTCGGTCAGACCGTCTCCTGAGAGATCCGCCAGGAAAATCGTCTCCGTGGTGTCGGCAAATACCAGCTTCGGACCTTGCTCTTCGTCGTATGCCTGCGGAATGCGCTCGGCGCCGGCAAATCCCAGCGTCGAAAGCGACTGGTACCACGAAAAATCGTTACCCTCGGAGATCAACAGGTCGGGAAACCCATCGCCCGTTAAATCCATAAACTTCAGCTCCGGGTTGCTCCAGTCCACCACGGGCAGCGACTCGAACGGAACCATGGGGGTCCAATCGTCGTTTTCAGTTCGCTCGAAATACCCCGGAGCCGTTCCGCTGAAGTCCACCAAATCCATTTGGCCGTCGCCGGATATGCTGTATAACCTCTGACGGCCCGCGTTCAGCGCCGCGGTCGAAGGCAGTCTGCCCACCTGTCGCACCTCGGCAAAAAGCGGCAGCGTATAACGCTTGCCGGAGATGGTCTGCCGGTTTATCGGGCTGAGGTTCGCCTTGTAAAACCAGGCTCCTGCCTGCTCCGTCAAAATCCCTGAAAGCCCCTCGCCATTCAGGTCCACCCAACGATAGTTCGTTTCGTCAATTCCGCCGGGCAAGTTCCTCAGGCTTTCGGTACTTATCTCGCGCACCGTTTCATCGATCACCGCCTGCGTATAAGTGAATTCAACAGGCGGCATGGAATCGGAGTAATAGCTGCTTGCGCCGGTTCTCGCGTAACTCGACTGCGTCGCAGAGAGTAAGTAGGAGTAGAAAGGCTGGCTCGGGTCTGCGGGAGGCATAGTTACGTGGGTAAGGTCGGTCGAGTTCACAAGGCAATCGACGCCCACGTTTGGATCTTCGGTGAAGCTGTGGAACATTAAGGCGCGGCGGCATAGCCGGTAAGTCCTTATCTCGAACCTTGAACGGTAGCTCGAGAAGGGATCCAGCCGGCAGATCCAAGGCGCGGTCTCCTGCGGGGTGGGAGTGGTCAGATCGTGCTCGCCGTAATCGAAGACCAATTGAAAGCACCAATCCGACGGCAGCGGCGCCGCCTGTTCAGCCGTTAGATCGGGCAGGTACGGTGCGCGATTCCCGTAGTGCACGCGCTTGATATACCGGTTCGCCGAGCGCGACTGCGGCGTGCGATTTCGCTCGCACACCTCGGCCAGGTTCGCGCCCTCCGAGTCTTCCGGTTTGTATTCGTAACTGACCGCGTTGCCCTTGTCGTCGTAACTCAACGAGATCAGCCAAGTGAACACGCGCGTGGCATCGGCCGGGTCGGCAATGCGGCTGGCGGCGGTTTGCCCGTACCAGGTCGTCACATTGTCCTTGGTGATCGAGCGCCAGAACGTGTCCGTCGCATCCGCCAGATTCACCCAGCGCTCGATTCGCGAGAAGAGGTTGTCGACGCGCGGCCGGTAGCGGTGAATCTCGTAATTAAGGCCGTAGACCGTTCGTGACGCCGTGACATCCCGGATCCATTCGCTGCCCGACTGAACCAAGCCCGGCATCAGGTCTTCGGCGCCCGACAAAATGAAGATGTCCGACTCTTGGGCGTCCTGGTATTGCGGCAGCCCCTTGTCGGTTTTGCGTGTTACCTGCGGCAGCGACAGCGACCATCCGAAACCGAAGGCGTTATTCCCTGAGGATGAGTTGTAGGCAAGGCTGAGGTCGGGCGTGAAGTTGGACCGGGATTGGCTCAGACGCAGAGGAATCGTGAGCTTGCCCGATCCATCCACCGGGTTGGCGGCAAACTTTTCGCCGATTCCGCGGATGGCCCCGCCCCCCTTGGGCAGGCTGAGAGCAGGCAAAGCGCCATCCTGGGTCGAGGCAAGCCGCCGATCGCTATCCCCACGGCCACTTGTTTGCTGGTCGCTATCCTCATCGCCGGTTGATCGCGAGCGTCCATTCGCAGCTACCCGCCCTTGGTTGGCCGCAGATTCCGCATGACCCGGCCTTTCGCTAGATGGATTCCGGTTGTCCATGGATTGGCCTTCATCCGAAGTAAAGCGCTTGCATCGGCCAAGTCTTCGCAGAGCAATTTTTGAGTGCGAAAGGTATCGGGAACCCGAGGGCCGACTACAAACTCTTCACTTGCTTTGGGAAACGCGAACCGAGCTGCGGTCTGCAAAGTGAGCGGATGGAAAAAGAGGCCAGATGGCCCGCTCACTCAGCAGAAGAACCACAGGGAATTCCGCAGAAAGCTCGCAATGAGTACGGAGTATGCTTCAACGACATGTGCAATTGCAAGTGAAATTCGTTTGCAGGCCCTCATTTGAGAGGACTACAGTTCGGTCGACCGTGTTTGTCACTGCGGCAATTCATTTTGTTTATTGGAGTTAACTGCGATTCCGCTCACCTTCGACCGTGTGTGTCCATCCGTTCTTCGATTTACGGTTCAGAGCCGAGGCTTGGCGTTCCGCCGACCGGGATAGCCTGCTCTGCCGATAAGCTGATGAAGCAGCAGACATCGAGATTTGTCCGTCGAACGCCAGCGTAGGCGCAATGCTTATTAGGTGTCCGAAAATTCCAATAAGCAACTATTGTTCCAATAGATATAAGAAGGCCAGGTCCGCCTCCCCAAATACCGATCTCCTCCGGCGGTTTCCGAGGTTGGAATTGGCGGAGTCCGAGGCCCGTTTTCGGTCATTGTGGCGCATCAAAATCCGTGGATTGTACACGTTCGGGTCATTCAACTGAAGCCATTCTCCACAAAAGTATTACTTCTATTGTCATTCTGTGTCATTCCAGTACATTCCCCGCTGATCTAGAATCCACGAGTGTCGGAAGAAATTTACGACTGGTCAGTAGCGCCAATCGAGTATCAGGAACAACCAACGACCGAAGATCGATTGAGCGGCAGGCCATTCCGGCGGATAGCTGGTAAGCGGCTAAGAGCTTTGGAGCTGCCAGTCAGCAGGAGAAAGAGATGCAGAAAACATCCGACGAATTCGATGTGTTTAGTTCCTCCGAAGGCGACCGCACGGCTAGGCGGTCAGGCCAGGGTGCGGGCACATCGCAGCAGCGCTACGACGAGTTGAACAATCATGTCGGCGCGTTAGGGCTGAGGATTGTGCTTTTCAGCCCCAATGAGCGCCATTTTTCCGAACTGTCGAGTTGTCTGCGCGACGGGCAATGCGGCGAGGTCCGAGCCCGGGCCAGCTATCCGTCGCTTGATGCTGACGTGGACGAGATCCTGGGCGGCGAGTGCGACGTCGTCATCATTGAGTTGGACAGCGATCCAGATCATGCACTGGGCGTGGTCAAGCGCATCCGCAACGCCAACTCGGCGAAGGTTATGGTCTGCTCGTGCAATCCGCAGCCGGATTTGCTGATGCGCTGCATGCGTGCAGGTGCGCGGGAGTTTATCGATCTGCCTGTCGACGGTGATCAGGTGGTTGCCGCGATGGTTCGTGCTGCGGCCAGCCGGCAGGCTCCGTCGAATGGTAATGGAAAGCGCGCGACGGGCAAGTTGATGGCATTCATGGGCACCAAAGGCGGCGCCGGTGTTACCACCATTGCGAGCAACTTTGCCATCGCGCTGGCCGAACATACCGGATCGAAAACGCTGTTGCTCGATCTGGATCTGCCGTTAGGCGATGCCGCGCTGAACCTCGGGCTAACGACGGAGTTTTCGGCCATTGACGCGCTGGAGAGGATCGACCGGCTCGACGCCAACATGCTCTCCCGCATGACGGTCAAGGATCGCAGCGGCTTGAATGTGCTGGCGGCTCCCGGCCATTACGTCTCTCTGCAACCCTCCGATAGCGCGATCAAAAGCCTGCTCGAGCTGACCGCGCGCAGCTACGACTACGTGGTCGTCGACGTGGGCTCGCGCCTCGATCTGCGGGGCACATCGCTATTCCAGATTGCCAGCCGCACATTTCTCGTTTCACTGGTTGATGTGGCCGATCTGCGCAACTGCAACAGGCTTATTTCACAGTACTTCGGCAGCGACTTCAACAACATCGAAGTCATCCTGAGCCGCTACAAGCGCGGTGTGCTGACCATCGACGACAAGGAAATTGCGCGCATGCTCAACATGCCGGTGCGCTGGAAGATTCCCTCCGACGAGGCGGCGGTCAATGCGATGCACGCCGACGGCGTACCTCTGGTTCGGAGCAACAACCCGATCTCTAAAGCGATCCGCAAGATGGTCGAAGACTTGTTCCCGAAAGCGGTGCGCACCGAGGCTCCGGTCGCAGCTCCCGAGGAGGAGCCGGCTAGCCGCAAGGCAAAGTCGTCGTCCCGGAACAAGGCAAAAGCCGAAAGCAGCGGACTGTTAAGCATCTTTTCGAGTCGAGGCGAACAGGAAGAGCAGACGGAAGCCGAACCTCAAACCGCGCCCGAGCCCGAGACTCGCGTCTACCGGGGGATCGTTTATGTCAAGGGCGCGGATGGCAAATGGCATGCGGAGGGCAAAGCGCAGCCCGAACGGGATGTGGTAAGGCCGTCAGTGGAACCGCAGGTTGCGTGGACAGCACCCCAACCCGCCGACTACGGAACAGCTCTGGACGGAAATCAACTCAACGCCACGGCCAACGTCGAAGGCGCGTTTGAATACCAGCCTGCGGCCGGTGAGATTCTTTCCGCCGGCACGCATACCCTCACCGCAGCCTTCATTCCCGATCACGACCCCGATAATCCGGTTGAGATCAGCGTCGAGCTCACCGTTAACAAGCTGTCGCCTGTCGTCGCATGGGAGAAGCCAAACCCGATTTCTTACGGCACAGCGCTCGGCCAGGAGCAGCTGTGCGCCCAGACCGATGTCGAAGGCAGTCTTGTTTACAATCCGCCGGCCGGAACGACCCTTCCCGAGGGCGTGCATGCTCTGTCCGTGATCTTCATCCCCAACGACCAGGTGAACTACAACACCGCGGTCAGTGTCACCTCCATCACGGTTTCACGGAGGATTCCGGCGATCGAATGGCCGGATCCTGCGCCGATTTTCTACGGCATGCGCCTGGGCGCAATGGAGTTGAACGCAAAAGCGACAGTTCCAGGCAAATTCATCTACGCCCCGAAAGAAGGCACGCAACTTCCGGCCGGCGTACACAAGCTGACGGCGACGTATCTGCCCGAACAGAGCGAATACTACCGCGAAGCCAACGCGACAGTCACGCTGATCGTGGCCAGGGCCACGCCGGAAGCTCGTTGGCAGCAACCTCCGGATATCCCGTACGGCGCAGCACTGGGCCCCGAACACTTTGTCATCGAAGCGAAGATTCCAGGCCGCTTCGAGTTCAGCGCCGATGTCGGCGAAGTGCTATGCGCCGGCCGGCACACGCTGATCGCCTATTTCACGCCGGAAGACACGGTCAACTACGCGGAAACCGAGTTCGAGGCCACGCTCAACGTCGCCAAGAGCACACCGATATTGACCTGGAGCAAGACCGCTAAGATTGTTTACGGCACGGAGTTGAGCGAAAACGAACTTAATGCCCAGGCTTCGGTTCCGGGTTCGATTGAGTACACGCCAAGCCTTGGAAGCGTGGTGCCCGCCGGCCAGCATACGATTACGGCCCGTTTCACCCCGGCTGACTCCAAGAATTACGAAACTGTCGAAGCCCGCCTCACCCTCACGGTCGACAAGGCCGTGCCGGTGGTCCAATGGCCGGAGCAGCTTTCCATCGGCTTCGGCACACCGCTCGACGACAGTACGTTCCGGTTCCCCACATCAGTAAAGGGAAGCTTTGCATCGATGCCATCGAGTGGCGAAGTCCTTCCCGCCGGCGCGCATATCGTACATGCCGTCTTTATGCCGGAAGATGCGGCGAACTATCTTCCGGCGGCAGCCGACGTGCCGGTTCAGATTGCAAAGAACTTCCCGATCATTACGTGGAACACGCCGGAGGCGATTGTTTACGGTTCGGAGCTGACGGCCGTACAGTTGAACGCGACAGCGAACGTCGGCGGACACTTTACCTATTCGCCTGCGTTAGGCAAGAAACTGGGAGCCGGCCAGCACACCATCACAGCTACCTTTGCTCCCGACGACGAGGCGAACTATCAAAGCGTTCAGGCCACCGTGCAGCTGACCGTGGAGAATGCGACGCCTGCCATCCAGTGGCCGCAACCGGTGGCGATTGATTACGGAGAAAGGCTTAGCGAGAAGCAGCTGCAGGCCCAGGCGTCGGTGCCCGGCTCGTTTGCTTACACTCCCGCCGCCGGAGAGCTTTTGGAAGCCGGGACATACAAGCTGACAGCAGTCTTTACCCCGCTTGATATGGCCAACTATGTCACCTCGCTGGCATCGGTTAAGCTGACGGTCAACAAGTCGATTCCCACGATTGTCTGGCCCGATCCGGGGCCCATTGAATGGGGCTCGCCACTCAGCCCCGTTCAGTTGAATGCCGAGGCCAGCATACCGGGCAGTTTTGTCTATACGCCCGCTGAAGACGAGCGGCTCAGAGCCGGCACCCATACGCTGTCGGTCACGTTCCTGCCCGAAGACTCCCGCAATTATGCGGCGGTGCAGACGTCGACTTCCATTACCGTCAACCGTGCAACGCCTTCGATCAACTGGAATCCGGTTTCGCCTATCGCCTACGGAATGGCGCTGGGAACCGATCAACTGAACGCCGAAACTCAGATCCCGGGCGTGTTCGTCTATCGTCCGGCAGCTGGGGCGATACTGCAAGCCGGAACGACGCGGCTGACCGCGACATTCCTGCCCGAAGACGATGCCAACTATGCTGAAGCCGATGCCACGGCAACGCTGGTTGTGGAGAGTGCGATTCCCGAAATCGCATGGCGTACGCCCGATCCGATCGAGTATGGTACGGGTCTCGGGGCGGAACAACTGAATGCTTCAGCATCGGTTCCGGGAACATTTACTTACATGCCGGCTGCCGGTTCCATGCTCTCTGCCGGCAACCACGCATGCACTGTCCAGTTCACACCGGAAGATAGTACAAACTATCTCTCGACTCAGGCCGCGGTGCTGCTGGTGGTCAAGAAGGCCACACCGAAGGTCAGCTGGCCCGCTCCGGACCCGATCGTCTCGGGCAATCCGTTGAGCGTTGCTCAACTGAACGCCAAATCGACGGTGCCGGGCAAGTTTGCCTATATTCCGCGGATTGGCTCGGTTCTGCCTCCCGGCACGCACACCATTGAATCAACCTTCGTGCCCGCCGATGCAGCTAACTACTCGCCGGTGCAGACATCGGTCGAAATCACAGTGATCGAAGTGAAAGAAGTGATGATCGACTGGAAATCGCCGGCGCCGATCCGCTACGGTACGCCGCTCGGACCGAATCAGCTTAACGCCAAGGCCAGCGTTCCCGGCATCTTCGTTTACTCGCCTCCGGAGAGCACGGTCCTTACCGCCGGAACACAGACTTTGATGGTAACTTTCATTCCGGACGACGACGCCAAATACGCCGCCGCCCAAGCGTCGGTTACGCTGGTGGTTAAGCCAGGCGAACCGGCTGCCAACGCAAACGTTTCGAACAGACTTTCCGGTACGCCAACTGGCGTGTCCGGCAGCTCAATCAATCGCGATCCCCTCAAAAGGAGACATTCGCCCGAGGCCGAACCCCAAGGCGCAAAACGGGAAGTACGTGTCTACAAAGGGGCAACATACGTAAAGGAGGGTGATGGACAATGGCACCTGCTGAAGTGAGAAACCCGATTATTCCCGATACTCTGCCCGAGGACTTCGCCGACTGGGACGGCGCAGCAGAGCAGAAGCCGGCCGCGGCTCCTGTCAAGAAGGCTCCCTTTGAGAGCGCGCGCCCCGCAGAAACACGCATCATCACCCCAGCGAAAGTAGCGGCGCCCGCCCCGAAAGTCGAGCGCCCCATGCCGCAGCCTGTCGTTCGCGCCGCCAAGGCCGTGGCACCCGCTGCGAAGCAATCTGTGGTCGAAGTGCCGCGGCAGCCTGCTCCCCCTATCAGGCAACAAAGCACGGCCGTAAGATTCGACTACGCGCCGCCCAGCACCTCTCGCAGCGCCGAAGCCAGGCTCAACGAGTCGCTGTGGTCTGGTGTCGAGGACGAAGAGGCCGAGAGTAAGTCGAGCGGCCGCGTATTTCGCACGGTGGCAATCGCAGTCGGCGCAGTCGTTGTTTGCGCCGCGCTTGGCGCCGGCTACTGGTTCTATAGCGCACGGTCGCATTCGCAGCCGGTTGCCGATGCAAGCACGGTCAAGACTGCGGCGCCTGCGATGCAGGCCGACCTGAAACCCGATCCGCGGAATGGGATTTCAGACGGCAAGAACGGCAACAACACATCTGCCCAGATGCAGCCCTCGCAACAACAGTCTGCTGGTCAAAGCTCGTCGTCTTCGGCGCAGCCGGCCGCCGATACCCCATCGTCGGCAGCTTCGCAGCCGGCCGCGACGCCGAGCGTCAACCTTGCGCTCTTCACCGGCCAATCCAAGATCCCCCACAATCAACTGTCGCAGGGCCAGGGCGGTCCGGAGCCGACGGGCAACCTCGACGCGTCCCGCATGAACGACAACTCCGGCGCGGCGAATCCGCTGTTAAGCTCATCGAACAAGAATCATGTTCAGTTCGTGCCAGGCAAACCCATCGCAGTCTCGTCCGGCGTCTTGTCGGGGATGCTCCTTAAGAAGACCGTGCCGGAGTATCCGAGGATCGCTTTGCAGACCCGCGTGAGCGGAACCGTAACCGTTGCGGTAGTCATCACGCCGCAGGGCACGGTTTCGGAGGCTCGCGCCATCTCCGGCCCAATCTTGCTGCGCCAAGCTGCGGTTGACGCGGTTAAAGGCTGGCGCTATCGTCCGTACCTTGTGGACAACCAGCCTGTCGCAGTAGAAACCAATGTCAACGTCGATTTCTCGCTGCAGTAGGAACAGCGCACGTCGCTTCGAAGGTACAGGTGTCCTTGACTTGACCTGCAGGCCACACAGGGATGGAAGCAGGAATTGAACTTCGTGCCGCCGCGTAAACCTCACGCATCACTACACGCGGCGGCGATTCTTTCTCTTACGGCTCTATAGCACAACCAGAGATGCCGTATCCCGAATCCACGGCCCTCAAATCGCGGCGGCCCCGAGGTGCGGCAGCTCCGCACAAATCTGAACAGACTCTCCTTCACTGGTCTTGCCGTGGTGCCGGGCGATCCAACATTTCCGAGCCCACCTAACGGATACCGCGACAATTGGCGAGGTCGTCGCGCAAATCTCCATCGATTGAGTGACTTGACGGCGATTAATCAATTCGGAGCGCCGCAAAGCCATACCGCCGTTCGCCTGAGAAGCGAATGAGCATTTTTAATCGAAATAATCATTGCTTTTGCTCGTTAGACATCCTATACTGGCCTCCCGTTAGCGGATTCCCCTTTCCACCGGTTCTCCCAAGCGACCTCATACAGAGTTTTCCAAACTATCCCAAACAAAAAGGAGAGCGATCCATGTCGAAGCAGACTTTGCTGAAAGCCGCCAATGGCGTCCTCGTGATTGGCTTGTTGTCGGTTGCAGCGCTTCCGAGCGCAGGCCAAGGCCGGACCTCAGGCAAAATCGTCGGCGGCTATTTCGAGGAGTGGAGCATTTACTACGCGGGATACAACATCGCCAACCTGCAGCAAAATGGAGTCGCGGATAAGCTTACGCACTTGATCTACGCGTTTGCGAACGCGACCACTTCTCCTGCCCCGGCATGCGCCATTGCCGACAGCTGGGCCGACTATCAATCTCCGTATCTGCCGAGCGTCAACGGCACGCCTTATGCAGGTCCCCTCTACGGTAACTTCGCGGCCATCCAACAGCTCAAGCAGCTTCACCCCAAACTGAAGGTGTTGCTGTCGATCGGCGGCGCCTCGGCGGCTAACACGACCGCTTTCTCCGAAGCTGCAAGCACAGATGCCAACCGCAAAGCGTTTGCTTCGTCGTGCATCGACGTGTTCGTCCAGGGAAACATCGCAGCGGGCGTTTCGGCGCCGGGGCTGTTTGATGGGTTCAATATCGATTGGGAGTTTCCGGCAGCCGCAGACACCGAGAATTTCACCGCGCTGCTCAAGGAGTTCCGCAGCGAACTGGATACGTTGAGCAAAACCACGGGCAAGCACTACGAGATGTCGTTCTTCGGTCCGGCGGGCGCGCAGAATTACCAGAACATCGATCTGAAGCACGCCGCCGAGCAGGTGGATTTCATTACCGTCGGCGGGTACGACTATGCCGGTCCCTGGGAAACGCAGACCAACGATGCATCGTCGCTGTTCGATGACCGGCAAGATCCGCTTTTCGGACAAGGCCTGGATATTGACTCGACCGTGAATGCGTATCTGAAAGCTGGAGTGCCCCCAAGTAAATACATCTTGGGGCTGCCGCTGTACGGCTACGGGTGGACCGGGGTTTCTAACGTGAACCACGGACTGTATCAGGAGTCTACCCTTCCATCTCCCGTGCTGCTGGCCAATGGGAAAGGGTTGTGCACCGATACCAGCGGCAACACTCCGGGATGCGATCTTCTTTTGACTCCCGGCAACGCAACCTATGCGACCCTGGCGAACCTGACGGCCAACGGCTATTCACAGTTCTTCGATTCGCGTAGAATCGCGGTTTCACTCTATAACCGGACAACCGAAACCTTCTATACGTACGATGATCCATTTACGGTGTATTTGAAGACGCTCTATGTTCACCTGAAGGTTCCGGGCGGCTTGGGAGGCGCATATGTCTGGGCGCTCAAAGACGACGACGCCAATGGGACCATGGTGAAGACAATGGCCGATGGTCTGGAATTCCCCTACTAGCAACTATCTCGGCTGCCCAATACGGCGATGGCAGGGAGTATTCCCTGCCATTGCCGTATTCACGCATATCGCCCAAACCGAACTCTCACGGCGGCATCGCGCCGCACCTGGGCCATTACGTCCGAAAGCATGTGCGGCCATCGGGGTGAGTGCAGCTTTGGCTTTGCGCAATTTTCAAGATTGCTCTGCGGGAAACGGGAGTTGTTTGACTGAGGATTGTCGCCGGGAAGGCTTGTTGATGTCCTGACATCGCCGATCAAAAAATCTTTCCGCATTAACTCGTTTGGTTTCAATAAAACTACTCGAAAATCGGGGACAAGACCGATCAAAAATGGCAACGAAAAGAGGCCCGTAAACGCCCATTTCCGGCGCATTCCAAGGCGCCAACTGGCAGCGAAACCGCATTAGAGGTGGCTGGCATCTGGCGCGTGATGTTCGCCGATGAGACGATCGACGAGGACGCGGAGAGTCTCGCCGGTGCGGGGCAGAATGAACTCCTCGAGCTTTGAGTCCCAGTCGAGTTTGAAGCTAGAGGCGAGCGCGGAAATCCAGATTTGGCGAACCGGCGCGTTGGGCGCGATGACGAAGCGGTCGGCGGGGCCTTCGAAGAGGATGTTTAGCACTCCGCCCTGTTCCTCGACCTCGAAATCCGCATGCTCGTCGTCCTCGCGCGCAATGAGATGGCGCTTGAGATTGTCGAGGGCGGCTTCCGCCGTGCTCCGAAAGTCCTGCTCTTGTCGCATGAACCCAGTCTAGCAAGCGCCTCTGCTGGACCGCGTTACGGAGTCGATGAAGGGCCCAAGCAGAGATTTGGGATTCCTTCTTGGGTTCCTTTGCCGTTTTTCTCGGCATTTTTACCAATGCCTTGCACGCGTTTCATTGCTGGGTCGTCATACTGCCCGCGGATAGGGACTCCGTGGCCTGGAGGATCGAGGGATGCGCGCAACTTATTGGGCGGTGGGATTGCTGGCGATGATGCAGAGCGCTTTGTGCATGTTAGCGCAACCGGCTATGCCGGCGGGGCAACTGGTCCGCGAGGTGATCTACAACGAGCAGACCGACCACCAACGCCACGGCTACTGGCGTTACTGGGTGCAACGGCGCACGCAGAGCGGAACGAATTTGACGGAGCAGGTGGAAACCGCGGACGGACCCATCGCAAAGCTGACATTAAGCGACGGCCGCGCACTGGATCGCCAAGCGCAGCAACAGGAGCAGGAACGATTGCAGCACCTGTTGAACTCGCCCAGCGAACAGGCCCGTCACCTGCGGCAGTACGACGAGGATGAGGAGCGCATCGGGCGGATTCTTGCGCTGCTGCCGGACGCGTTTGTCTATGATTACGATGGCGAGGAGAACGGCTGCTACCGGCTGCGGTTCCGTCCCAATCCCGGCTATTCTGCCCATACCATCGAGGCGCGCGTCTTTCACGCCATGAGTGGAACTCTGTGGATCGATGGACGCTCCAAGCGGCTGTCGCGGCTCGAGGGCCGCGTGAATGAGAATGTAGACTTCGGGTTCGGCATTCTGGGCCGCCTGTACCAAGGCGGATGGTTCCGGTTGGAACGTGTGCGGGTGAGCCCAACCGACTGGAAGACTCGCTCCCTCGAAGTGCATATGAATATCCGCGCCCTGCTGGTAAAGTCCTACGTGCGCGAGACCAGCGAGACGCGCGGCGGGTTTGCTCCGGTTCCCGCAGGAATGAGCCTGGCGCAGGGGCTGGCGCTGCTTGACCAAGAGCAGGTCGGAATGCAGGCCATGAGCGCGCTGCCGTAATACGAGGCGGCTCTCAGTTTGTAAATCGTAGATCCGAGTCTGTAATCTGCGACCGAATCGGTCTTGCTGTCGATGATTGTGTATCGAATTTGGACAGAAACACTGGAAGAAGATTAAAGCATTGCGCCTTTCCGCCGATAAATCGGGGCAGGAATCGAGAAAGAAAACCAGATGGAGATCGCCCCCATTCCCGGAATTCGCGCCTTGCCGGCCGTAAAGGCGCCGCAGGCGGATTTCCGCCCGCCTGAGGTTTTCGATATCGAGGGCTCGGCGCGACCGGGAGATGGCCAAGGACAGCGCAACGGCAGAAAGGCCGCGGGCGCGGAAGAAAACGACAAAGACGATTTGACGCTGGACACGGAGACCGAGTCCGGCAGCGACACGCAGGACATATCGAGCGGAACGCGCATCGATTATTTCGCATAGAACGACGCTAGCGTCCTGTCTCTGAAATTCGCAGCATAAATGAACTGTCATTCTGAGCAGCCGGACTCGCCTTGGGCGAGTTGCGGATGGGATGAACGGGGTCGAGGGACGTCAAGCTGGAGTTACTGAGGGTTGCGGAAGTAGGCCGGCTGCGTAATTGGTGCGTTTGAGCCCGATCCTGAGCATGGCTCCAGATTTTGTGATCGTGATTTAGGTGGCGTGGGCCGCTTGCGGTCGGCGATCCCGTTGAGGAGATTACCCGAGGCCGCAGAGATTTTTCAGCAACATTGCGCTCCCGGACAATCCCCTATCCCCGACAAGCTCCTAGCGAGTCTATGGGTTAGAGACTAGAGGCTGCTCGAACCTGCTCCCGGAGGAGGCGAGGTAGTTAGCCCGGAACTGCTTCTTCGTCCGCCGAGGCGGAGAGGGGCAGTCCTGGAAGTTGGCGCCCACCCGATGCTCCAACTCGTTCTTTGCAAATTTCGCCCTCAAATGCGCAAATCGGTGATACAATCGCGTGCAAATTGCTCTTCAAGAAAACACAGGAGCTATTTTTTTTGAGTTCAATCAACGAAAGGGAACTACTATGCGACATTCCCCCATCCACAAATCAGGCGCCTTCACGCTTTGCATGGCCGTCGGCTTGCTTGCGATTCTCGCATTCGCGGCGCCAGCCGCTCTTGTCGCCCAAACCACGTGCGCTCCTGTGTGGAGTTCGACGGCCGTTTATACCGGCGGTCAGAAGGCCAGCTACAACAGCATCAACTACACCGCCAATTGGTGGACGCAGGGTAACAATCCTTCCACCAACAACGGTGGCCCGGGCAGCGGCGAGCCCTGGACATCGAATGGCCCTTGTGGAAACACCTCTTCCTGTAAGACCGTATCCGCGGCTCCGGCCGGTCTGAAAAGCAGCAGCACCACCAGCACGGGAACTCAGTTGGGCTGGACTGCGGTGAAGCCGCCCGCCAACTGCACAATCGGCAGCTACTCGGTGCTGGAGAATGGCAGTGTCATTGGAAACACTTCGGGAACCAGTTTTGCGGTTTCCGGGCTGCAGCCTTCAACCGCGTACACCTTTAGTGTCGAGGCGACTGATGGGGCCGGCACGTCGAGCCCCAGCGCAACCATCAAGGTGACGACGGGCGCGCCTGAGCCCTGCACCATTGAACCCAACCCGCCGGCCGGCTTGAGCGCTCCCCAGGTCGGCAGCACCACAGTGCAGTTGACCTGGAGCGCGGTGACTCCGCCAGCCAACTGCGCTATCAGCAACTATTCAGTGCGCGCGAACGGCAATGCCGTTGGAACCACGACCGGAACTTCGTTCAATGTGACCGGTCTGACGGCTTCCACGACCTACGCCTTTACCGTTGAGGCAACCGATGCCGAAGGCCCTTCCTTGCCGAGCAACGCGCTGGATGTGACGACAACTGGGGCCCCACCGGAGGGCAATACCACCGGCACCATCGGCTTCCATCTGCTGTTGGGTGTTGGCAACGCGGAAGACAGCCTGACGCTGAACGGCGGCAACTACAACGACCTGATCATGTCGAACATGATTGCCGGCGTGATGTATGGACACCTCGTGCGCGAAGGTTTTCCGGGCATGCAATTCGACAACGATTATCTATACGGTTCGATCATGGGCCAACTGTTGCAAGAGAACCTGGAAACCGAGGCATACAAGTCAAGCAGCAATCTTCTCGATCCCAACCCTGAGCAGCAAGCGGTGATGGGCGCCGGACAGGGCGGGCCGTACCAGATCAATAACTTTCCAGTGGACATGGTGGCAGGTTCCTACACGCCGGCCGGACACGCGTTGGTTAACTATATTGCCATCCAAAAGAACATCGGTTACACCATTGCCACCAATGCGCAGCAGGCTAGCCAGGTCACGCCCGCTTCCTTCAACAATAAGTACTATGGACCGATGCTGCCGGTCTTCTTCCACTACAACGACATGGTGGCATTGCAGATCATCGGCACCGGTCCCGATGGCTGGACGACGCCTTGGCAGCCGGAATACGACGAAGCTCTGGCGAATTTCGATAAACTGCCCAACAACTTCCTCGACGTGATTCTGAATGTAGCGTACAACCAGGGCTATTACGGCGGTCTAGTGGCCTCCTACAGCACGCTGGGAGCAACAGCGACGGAATCAACTGTGGCCAAGGTCAATTCGTACAGCTCGGTCTGGGGCGCGGGCTCTAGTTACCAGCAGTATCCGTACCAGGTGCGCTACTACGACGATCAGATGTACGGCAATCCGATCCCAACCGGCGCAACCACGACCACGAGCAATTCAAACCACATCGCCTTCAGCATGGGCGTGCTGGAGACAGTCTTCACCAATGTGGCCGAATTGCTCTCCTACTCGAACGGTGCGAACCCTGCGAAGTTCTTTACCGCGGCACAGGCTCAATCAGCGTTCAGCGCAGCGCTAACCGCAAACAAGGTGGCTGGCACGGCTTCGCTCGATCTGAGCACCGCAGGCGACCGGGCGCAAATCTTCGCGATCATTGACGCAGCCCTGACCAACCTGGAAACCGCGTCGGGGATGAAGTTCAACGCTACGACAACCTCGCAGCTCTGAACGAATGCAATCGAAGCACTGGAGCCCGCGTGCAGCCCGCATGCCGGATGGTGTGGCAGGGGAGGAGGGGTGACTCTCCCCCCTATGCCGATTGCTGCGGAGTTGGCGGCAAAGCGCAATAGAAGAACTTCGGGTGCGAACAAAACAGTCCCTCCCGCAAAGGATTACGGCTTGCGGGAGGGACACGATGGAGAACAGCCGGGTTGAGCCGGTCAAGCGCGGCTCAAAACTCGATCTTGCCCGAGAGCTGCAAAATGCGTTGGCCGGTAGCTCCGTATCCGTTCGTGGCAACCGAGGTGATGGCGCCGAAGCCGGAGCCGCCCACCGCGGTTCCAACGGGAACGCCAAGTGTCGGATGGTTCATGATGTTGAAAGCATCCGCCTTCAGGCTGAAAGCGAGCGCTTCGTGAATTGGGAAGCTCCGTGAGAGTGAGGAGTCCAAGTCCCAGAAGTCTTGGGCATGGAGCCTGTTGCGTCCAAACGTACCCAGGTTGCCTAGCGGAGACATAAAGGCGCAGGGGTTAAACCAATTCGCCTTGGTCTTCACCACGGTGGGAGCTAAATATTGACAGCTCGGGTTGGCGGCGACGGTACCCGGCGTATAGGGATCGCTCACCAGGTTGGCGCGCATGTAGTTTTTCCCATTGCCGGTTTCGGCAGGATCGCCGTTCACCAGGATGTCGAAGTTTTGACCGGTGCGCGCAATCACCAGTGAGGTGAACTGCCAATTGCCGATGGCATAGTCGATAGCGCGATTGTGCGCGGAGAGCAGCTTGCCGGTTCCGATGGGCAACTCGTACTCAACGTGCCCTGTTACGATCTGCGGAATATTGAAGCTGGCCGGGCCGCGGCTACCTTTGGGATTGAGCGGATCCATCGGCACGCCACCCTCGACGCCGAAGAAGCCGTCGCCGCCTTCGTCCAACGTTTTGCTCCAGGTGTAGCTAACGCCATAACCGAGGCCCTTACGGAACGAGCGGACAAACGAAACCTGCAGCGAGTTGTAAGAGGAACTGGCGCCGGCATGATCCCACGACTTCTGCGGAACTGCGTAGGGATAGAGCTGGCCCGTGGTGCCCGCGGCCTGACGCAGGGGAAAGGAGCCGGGACAGTTCGAACCGCAAGGCGTGCCGGTGTTGTAGTATCCGCCGACGTCCAGACGGTGGGTTACCGAACCCACGTAGTTCACGCCGAGAATGCTGCCCAGCCAAAGCTGCTTTTCAATGCCCAGGTTGTACTGCTCGGAGTACGGATTCTTCCAATAGGGGCTGACCATGTAGTTCACGTTTGTCGACGTGAAGGGCGTGGCTGCCGGCTGAATCGCGCTGTTCGAGCCGAAGGGGTTCTGCGCCGAAGTGTAGACGGTCCCCGGCGTGTTGGTTGAATTGACCTGGAGGGTGCCGGTATCCGGCCATGAACCCTGGTAGTTCTGCGCCATCTGAATCAGTGTCGACCAGTTATCCCAGAAGATGCCGAATCCGCCGCGCACCGCAAGCTTGTCGTTGACGCGGTATGCGAAGCCGAAACGCGGCGAGAAATTCAGCTTATTGCCGTGCAGAATCCTTTCCCCCGGCGCCACAACCACGTTTGCCGGTAAGGTCGCACTGGGCAAGCAGGGCGCGTGGCCGCGCACGCTGCATAACGGAGGCAGTTTCTGAACGATGTATTGGCCGTCGGTGAAGTCCATGTCGCCGGTCTCGATGCTGCCCTGCAAGCCGATCGAGGCGTCTGTGCCATAGGCCGGGATCACGCCGCGATCGTACCGGATGCCGTAGTTCACGGTCAGCCTCTGGTTCATCTTCCAGCTATCCTGCACATAGATGCTGCCAATACCGCCCGGCCGTTCCGTGATCAGAACGTTGCGCAAAGCGACCTGGTTCGGATAATCGATCAGGAAGTCCAGCATGCTGCTGCCCGTCTGTGCAGCGACCTGGGGCTTGGTAATGCCGGCGGGAGAATCGAGATTGCCGTTGAAGTTTGAGGTCGAGGCTCCAGAGTAGGTGGTTGTGGACTGTCGTAGGTAAGAGGTGTAGTTGTCTTCATCCCAACCGCCGCCCGCCTGAAGCTGATGGTTGCGCCAGACCTTGAAGACCGCGCCGCTCCACTCGTGAATGCTGGAGATATTCGCCGACGGGCTGTTGGACTCGCCGGCGCTGAAGCCGCTAGCGATGCCGCCCGATACTGTCTGGGTTCCCAGCAAGGCAATGCCCCCCACGAAGGAGTCGCACATCGACGGGTCGCAGCCGAAGTCCTGCCACATCGTGCTGTGGTTGGTAAACAAGGTGTTGCCGAGGCTGGCAACATGCGAACGGGCGTATTGCACCTGCATGCTCAGCGTCGGCGAGAAGAGGTGCGTCCAGCTCGCGCCGTACTGTTGCGAAGGCAACTGCAAGAGGGTGAACAGCTTCGGCAGGTTGCTCGGCGAGGTTTTCCGCGACTGAAATTCCGAGTAGCGGGCAAAGATGAAGTTCGAGACGCCAAGGTGCTCGTCGACGCGAGCCGAGTAGTTGTACGAGTTCTGCGTGATCGGGCTGTTGATCTGGAAGTTGAAGACCGTGGGCAGAATGCCCGGAATGACGATCGGGCCGTTCGTCCCGAAGACGTCCGAGATGAACTTCAACTGATACTTGTTGAACTCGCTGGTGGGAATCTGGTTGCCGTTGTATGGCCTGCGATAGGTACTGCCGAGAGGCAGGCTGTTGCCGCCCGCGGTGGGATCCCAGAGCTGGCAAGGCTGCAGTTCGATCGCCACACCGCCTGTCGCGGGGCACGCGCCGGTGCTGAAGTCGGCGGTTGGACCCGGGGCGCCGCCGAAGGTGGTTTCGCCAAGTTGTGCCGCGGTCGGGATCAGGATGGGTGTCCCCGACGCCGTGGTGTAGTGTGTGCCTTCATAGGCAATTTCGAAGAAGGTCTTGTCTTTGCCGCTGTACAGCTTGGGCGCGGAGACGGGGCCGCCCAGTATGAAGCCGTACATGTTCAGGTGATAGTCCGGCGGCGCAGAAATGTACGGGTTAGCGTCGAAGCTGTTGGAGCGCGCGTATTCCCAACCCTTGCCGTGGAAAACATTGGTGCCCTGCACGGTGGCCATGTTCACCACGCCGCCGATCACACCGCCGTATTCGGATTCGCTGTGCGAGTTGATTTTGAACTCCTGCACCAGATCGATAATCACCGGCACAGCGTAGGAGTTGTACCAGCCGTTGTTGTTGTTCATGCCGTCGAGCAAGTAGAGCGTGGACCGGTTGTAGGCGCCATTGATCGATGGGAAGTCGTAGACCGAACCGGCCACCGTCGAAGTGGTGGTGCCGCTCGAGTTCTGTCCGGTGCTGATAGGCGTCACGCCGGGCGTCAGCTCGAGCATCTGCGTAAAGTTGCGGCCGTTGAGCGGAATCCCGGTAACCGCTTTGTTGTCGATGACGGTGCCGAGCTGCGCGCTGGCAGTCTCGACTTCGGTGTTCTCAGCCGTAACCGTTACCGACTCTTGAGTGCTACCCACCTTGAGCGCTGCGTTCACTGTGACCACCTGCGCCACGGCCACATCGAACGGCGCAATGGACTCCTTCTCGAACCCTTTTGCGGTGAACATCAGGGTGTAGCGCGCCGGCGGCACCTCGGCAAAAAAGTAGTTGCCGCTGGCATTCGATACCGTGTTGCGCTCCACATTGGTTGCCACGTTCACCAGGGCAACACTCGCTCCAGGCACGACCGCTCCGTTGGGATCTGTCACCACGCCGTTCACGCCCGACGAAGAACTCTGCGCAAACCCGGTGATGCCGTACAAAACAATTCCGGCTCCGGCGGCAAATATAAGCAAGCTGCGTTTCCAATAACTGACTGAGAACTTCATCTCTGGATTTTCCTCCTCAAATGGTTGTCTTCCGGCTCTTTGGGCTGATGCGTAGGCTTACGAAAACGTTAACGAAAACTGGGTATGAGAAATCTCGGCTTCTCTTTGCAGATAATGCTGCCCACTTCGGGCAAGCCTCTATACAGTGTGCTCTGCAACGAGCGCCGAGATCTTCTACCCTGCCAGCCGGACGTACACGAAGTTCCGTCTCGACCTATCGATGCTTGCAATTCGATTACTTCAAGGAGGGCCCATTCTTAGACGTGCCCTTCTACAGACTTTTCTGTAGAGTTGGCAAGTGACTCACAGTTTGGCACCGAAGTCAAGAGCCTATCGCATATAGAATAAGTCATTTACAAAATGAGTCTCTCCTGTGACAAACCCATCTCCAAACGAGCATGTTCAGAAGTTATGAGGTTGTGATCGGCAAGAGGGACTTTCACGGCATTATCGCCACCCAAGCACCTAGTTGTTGGATCTTTCCATGGCAACGAAAAAATTCGCTTATATCTCGCTTTTCGCCGGTACCTATTGGGATGCCGCTCGGTAGTGCGGCGATAATCTCAAGATCCGCTGGAAAGGTGTATCGCAATCCATATCTCGGATCCGTGTAGGCGTGTCGTTCGATGCGGCCGAAGACCCTTTGCAGGACTTAGGCTGACAGAAGGGTCGAAACTGTTAGTGGAACGACCGGATAACAAAGCAAGGGCACCCCATCGCTTTTGAACATGCATGGAAATGTTCCACCATGAAGCTTTAGTCAATACAGAAATAATATCTGCGCCGGATGCGATCGCGCGGGACCTCGTAGAGATCCCGTAAGCACACGCGCGAAACTACCTTTCCCTTACTGCTCGTTCCTGCCTCCTTCACGTTTTTTGCTCGAACCTTCTTCTGAAGAAGGAAGTCCCCATGAAATTCTAAGTTTGTGTTACGTCCATTGCGATTGCGTTGGCTGCAGGCTGCGGAGCCGCGCGCGGAGACCCCAAGCTCCGGCAAGAACAGCAGAACAGAACTGAAGAAGATGATCCGCGAGGCGCACACATCGGAACAATATCTAACGCTGGCATCTTATTACCGGTGGCGGCAGCAGCAGTTCAATCAACAGCCTCACGACGAGCTGGAGTTTTGGGCTCGCCGCAGCATGAACGTTTCGTTGCCCGCGGCTAAGTATCCCGCTCCGCTTAACTCGTCGAAGAATCGCTACGAATACTTCAATTATGAAGCGCAAAAGATGGACCCGCGGGCGGCGCATTACGAGAGCCTGGCGTCCCGCGCTCGCTAGCGCGACGAGTCTGAAATTTGCTGAAAGAGAAATGCAGGTCTTTCGACTACGTTTGTCGCGCTTCGCGGCAAACTCCGCTACGGATAGCCGACAGTTGTTTAACCTAATCTAGAACCGGTCTCACTGGTGTCCGGTTAGATATCGAATAGATTCAGTTGGTTAGCGAAAGCCAGTTGGTCGGATCTGTGGCGATTTGGATGAAGGGCGCAGGAAATCGCGGTTTTTCTCGAAGATCGATAGCGACAAAATCTGCAGACAAGTGTAGAGCGAGGCTTCGAGTTTCACTTCCTTCTTGACGATGGCGATCAGCCGAAGCCGCACGGCGGAAGTGCGCATGGTGGAGCGTGTGCGTATTGTGCTGGCCTGCTTGGAAGGAAAGGAAATTCGGCAAGTAGCGCAGCAAGTCGGCGCGTCCCTTCCTACGGTCAGTAAGTGGCGTAGCCGGTTCGCGCGCGATGGCATACGCGGTTTGCGGGATGGGAGGCGATCCGGCAAGCCGCCGATTTATGGCATGGCTTTTCGCGACCGCGTCCTGGCTCTGCTGGAGCAGGCGCCGCCTGCCGGCCAGGCTCAATGGGACGGCCCCGCAGTAGCCAAACGGCTGGGAGCCAGTGTGCATGCGGTGTGGCGCGTGCTGCGCCGGGAGGGAATCTATCTCCAGCGCTTGCGTACCTGGTGTGTGAGCACCGATCCGGAGTTCGCCGCCAAGGCCGCCGAGGTGGTGGGGTTGTACTTGAATCCGCCTCTGAACGCCTTGGTTCTCAGCGTCGACGAGAAGCCCGGCATCCAAGCCGTCCGGCGTGCCTCCGGCTACGTAGAAACCGATAGCGGGGCCATCGTGACCGCCGATGCGCTCAACTGCCAGCGCGCCATCGCCCAGCAGATCGTGGAGCAGAAGGGCGACTACGCGCTGGCGCTGAAGACAAATCAGGGCACGTTGTATGACGATGTGGTTCTGCTGCTCGATGATCCGGAGTCAAAGGTCACAACGGCCAAGCCGGTTGTCGAGGCCGATCACGGACGCATCGAGACGCGCATGGCAACGGTTTCCACCGAGATCGACTGGCTCGAAAAGCAGCATCAATGGCCCGGCCTGAAGGCTATCGGCAAAGTCGTTCGCGCACGCCAGACGGCGGAGAAAACCACCACAGAAACCGCTTACAACCTGCTCAGTCGAGTCCTGTCGCCGGAGCGGTTTAACGAGGTTGTCCGCCAGCACTGGGGCATAGGGAACAGCTCCAGTGGCGGCTGGATGTGGTCATGAACGAAGATCAGGACCGAACCCGCATGGGGCACGGGCCGCACAATCTGACGGTGCTGCGCCATATGGCCATCAACGCCCAAAAAGAAGGCTCAAAAGGTTCCTTGCGCGGTAAGTTCAAACGTGCCGGCTGGGACGACGATTACCTATTCCGCTTAGTAGAGCTATTTTGAAATACGCTTGCCCTGACCGGGGTTGCCTGTCGTCTTGGGTCGGACCTCGCTTCTGTGGTATATTTTCAGGGTGCGGTAGAGGTTTTTCTTTCTTTGCAGGCCGCGCCAGAACGTCTCTAGTGGCCTTCCAGTTCTCAAGGACGCGTAGCTCAACTGGCAGAGCATTCGGCTCTTAACCGACAGGTTGTAGGTTCGATTCCTACCGCGTCCACCAAAGAATCAATAACTTAGCGGAATAGATCACTTTCTCGAACCCCACAAAACCCCACGTTAAGAATC